>CEQK01008262.1_pt1 | contig 26963 bp, 17 predicted proteins | sample 531051 | NCBI WGS metagenome assembly CEQK01 (sample SAMEA2621229, study PRJEB7988) | marine metagenome | biome: marine biome (ENVO:00000447); feature: deep chlorophyll maximum layer (ENVO:xxxxxxxx); material: "saline water (ENVO:00002010), including plankton (ENVO:xxxxxxxx)" | depth 150 m
ACGCGCGATGGCCACCCGCTGCTTCTCCCCGCCGGACAATGTCTCGGGCCGCGCCTCGGCCCGATGCGCCAGGCCGACCCATTCGAGCATGTCGGATACCGGCTGCACCAGCTCGCTCTCGTCCACCCCCGCAATGCGCAGCGGCAGCGCGACATTGTCGAACGCGGAGAGATGGTCGACCAGCCTGAAGTCCTGAAAAACCACGCCCAGCCGGCGCCTGAAGCCGGGCAGGCGCGACCGCGGCAGGGTGATGACGTCGCTGCCGAACATGCGGATGATCCCGCGCGACGGGCGCTGGGCAAGGTAAAGCAGCTTGAGCAGGCTCGTCTTGCCCGCCCCGCTCGCGCCGGTCAGGAAATAGAAGCTGCCCGGCCACAGCGAGAAGCTGACGTCGGTCAGGATTTCCTTGCCGGTCCCGTAACGCAGGCCGACATTGTCGAAGAACGCGACTTCGCCGTCACCCCCCGACATCGTGCTGCCTCATCACCTGTCGACCCGTCCCATCGTTAACCAAGCAGGGGATATAGGGGGCATTGTGTGTGGACAAAAGGCGCAAAACCGGCCCGTCCACCGACGGGAAGCTTGCCTGCCGCCGCTTGCCGGGCGTAATGCAAAAGACACTATGATACTCGCCTGCCCTGCCTGCGATACACGCTATGCCGTACCCGATAGCGCGATCGGCCCCGAAGGACGCACGGTACGCTGCGCCCGGTGCCGCCATAGCTGGTTCCAGTCGGGCAGCGAACTCGACCTCGAAGAGCTTGAGCGCGATGGCACCGCGACCAGCGTCGAGGACGAGCCGACCGCGCGCCAGCCCTGGCACGACGTTCCCCCGATCGCCGCTGCCGAGCCGCGCGAACGGGCGAGCGAGGACCGCTCCCAGTTCTCGGCCGAACCGCCGTTCCGCCCGCGCCGCAATCCGCTCAAGATGTGGGGCATGGCGGCCGGCCTGTTCGCGGTCGTCTCGGTCGGCGCGATCGCGGCGGTCAGCTATGCGGGCCTGCCCGACTGGGTGCCGGTGAGCCGGCCCACTTTCGCGATGGAAGAGCCCGATCTGGTGCTCGAATTCCCGGCCAGCAAGCAGGATCGGCGCACCTTGCCCGACGGCAGCGAATATTTCGGCGTCGCGGGCGAGATCAAGAATGTCGGGCGCGAAACCAAGACGGTCCCACCGGTGCTGATCGTCCTGTACGATTCGCGCAACCGCAAGGTCTACAACTGGGAAATCCTCCCCCGTCAGGGTCGCTTGCAGCCGGGCGAGACGCTCAGCATCAACGAGGCGATCACCGACCTGCCCAAATCGGCGCGTTTTGCGGAGATCGGCTGGAGCCCGTCCTGACGCAAAAGCCACACAGCAGGCGCGTGTGGAGATTCTTGCAAGATTGTTCCGCAAACCCGCTTGCGGGGTGCCGCGCCCCCTGCTAGTGGGCCGCTTCCTCACGGGGCAGAGCCTGACTGGCTGGCCCCGGATGCAGCCCGAAACTTACGGGCTTGTGTGCGGTCGTGGCGGAACTGGTAGACGCGCAACGTTGAGGTCGTTGTGGCCGCAAGGCCGTGGAAGTTCGAGTCTTCTCGACCGCACCAAAATCTCCTTAAGGGATCCGGACAAACGATACCGGCCCTGCCGGACCACCCAAAGCGCGTGGTTACGGGAGCACACGGTGAATGAATGGGTGACTGAAGCCCAAGAGTTCCTGCGCCCCCCTTCCTCGCCGGTGCCGTCCGGAAGACCGGCCAAGCCCGGCAGCGCATTTTCCTGTCCTAAAAGCCCTCTAAAACCCGATTCGTCTCGCGCGGCATCCAGCCGCTGGCGGAGGTGACATTCCCTTGCCGGACATGCCGCCAAGCGGTCCGCTCAGCCTTGCTCTACCAACAAAAAAGGCCCCGAAAACGGGGCCTTTCGTTGTTGGATCAGCTAGTGCTTTCGCCTTAGCTGCGGAAGATCCATTCCCAGATATCCCACATAATTCGTCCCCTTGGTTCTAAGGATAGAGGACATCTGAATATATTAACCAAGATTGTTAGTAAACCCTTAACCATAATCCGGGCGTGGTTTGATAGCCCGATTGAGCTCGATCAGACTGGTAAACTGCGACACCACCATGGGCTTGGCGATGAAGTAGCCCTGGCCGCGATCGCAGCCCATGCTGGACAACCAGGTGTGTGTCTCGAGATCCTCGATCCCTTCTGCGACCGATGTCATTCCCGCCTTCGATGCGGTGTGAAGGACCCCCTCGACGATCGCGCGTGTCTTGCATGATCCGGTCAGCTGCTGGATAAATAGCTGGTCGATCTTGACCTCGTCGAACGGAAGCCGTTGCAACGCCTCCAGGTTGGCGCTGCCCACGCCAAAATCGTCGAGCGAGAACGTGATGCCTTGCTTGCGAAGACGCTCGACGATCTGGCAGGCGGTTTCGAAATCCTCGATCCGGGCGGTTTCGGTCACTTCGATCTTCAGGAGCGAGGGATCGACGTCGTACTCTCTGAGACTCTTTTCAACGATTTCGGCGATGCGTTCGTCCACGAACTGCACGGCTGATACGTTAACCGAAAGAGGAAGGGCGCATCCCGACTCCTGCAAGGAACGCAAGGCAGCCATTGCCTTGTCGAGAATTCGACTTGTGAGCTCGTCGAGCCGTGCCATGCGCTCGAACTGCGGGATGAAGCGCGCCGGCGAAATCTCGTTGCCCGCTTCATCCTGCCATCTCGCCAGCACTTCGGCGCCCACGAATTTACCGGTCTTGAAGTCGATTTGCGGCTGGAGCTTGATCGAGATGCGATCTTCGGCAAGCGCTTCGGCCAGTCGCGCGGTCAGCGAATGGTCCCATTCGTCGTCGTCATGGCAGGCGTCCGAAACGATGAAGACGGGCTGGAATGCTTCGCGCGCGTGATCCGCTGCGGCAATGGCCGAGCTCATTCTGTGCGCGGGCAGGCCTCGTGACGAAAAATCTGCCCCGACCGTGACCGCGACGTCGATCGATTTGCTGGCGATAATGATGGGCTGAGAAACGATTGCGCGCAGACCCGACAGGTGGGACTCGTAGTCGATCGCCGCATCCAGTATGAATGCGAAGTACTTCCCGCCGTCGAAATAGATCTTCGTATCCTTGCCCGTGATCGACAAGCGGTCCGATATCTGCCTCAGATAGGCGCGCTTTTCTCCCTCGCTGAGATGCGCAAAAATGGAGTCCAAGCGGAGGATTTTGACGACCACTACACCCAGATCGCCCTGCCCTTCGCTAGCCGAGAAATCGCGCCTCAATGCCGAGAAATTGGGAAGCTTGCTGATCGGATCGACGTACAGGTGCCGCTGCTTGTACAGCACCAGTCCGCGCAGGCTTGCGTAGACAGCCAGTAGAAGGACCGTGTCGGCAAAGTGCGCTTGGACCCCGGCAAGGCCTGTCCCCACAAACGCGCAAAGGAACGCGATGATACAGGCCGCGTAGACCAACCGCCTCAGCCTAGAGGTGCGCGCAAGCCAAGCATTGAGCAGCAACACAAGTCCGATGGCCAGCGGAAGGACGTAGAACGGAATTTGCTGCCCGGTACCGCGCAGCAAGGTTTCCGCCCCAAGAATGTGCGTGACAGAGTTCGTCACATATCCGTGTTTTGCTACCCGAAGCTCGCTCCCGAGTTGCCCGACGCCGATGACAAATGCGGTGTTGGGGACATCGATACGATCGACAGAACGCTCGAAATTGGCCGGGTTTATCCGAGGGATAGAAGTGGAATCGATGGTTCCATCAATAAAGACTTCAGCGCGGGTTTCACCGGGCCGACCGAGTGCGAATGCGAGGCTCTCGCGCCCCCCGCGACCCTGAGCCTTGATATTCCAGACGAACCGCAGAAAGTCCTGAGCGACGTAGTTGTCGAAACCTTTCAGGCTCTCCAAAGGCAAAGCGTTGGTACGCAGATTCTCCGGCGCACCTTCGCGTTTTGATGAGTCTGGACCCACTACATAAACATAATCCAGATTCTCGGTGAGAACCCGCGAAAGCTCTTCATCAGCCGACGGCGCATTGCTCCGTCGAAGAGGAATATTGACGAATATTCGCTTCGCCCCATCGGCACGCAGTTTCCTTATCAAGGAAGCGATGTGCCGATTTTCTTCTGCCGCGTTCTGGTCCGTGTAGGCTCCAACTTCGACGAGCGCGATGGTGCCGCTAACGTCCCTGTCGCTAAGCCTGGACTGGATCGCCCACGCAGTGATGTCCAAGGGCTTGAGAAGGGAAATCGCACCCGCCAACAGCGCGATTGCAATCGCGATGTACACGTGGCGCGATCTCTCGCTCAGCCAGAACTTGCGATGCACGAAATGAGGCCCTTCCGGTTTTGCGCATCCGTCCTAGTAAATATGCGTAAAAGGAGTGTTCACAGCGGCGAGGCAACCGACGCGGCGCTCTCGTGCCGGCTCGCTGATGGTCTGCTCCGCCGCGAAAACGCTTGCGAAGCATCCTTGATACGCGAAGAATCCGAAACTTTCCGGAAACGGCAAGCCGCCACCGGCCGTTAACCAAGCAAGAGCCGATCGGGTCAATCACACGATGTTCGATTTTCTGCCATTCAAAGATGCTGGGTACGCCCGATGATCGATATCGGCAGCATCGTCGACGGCACCTTCGCGTGGATCTGGGACCATCTCTTCGCAATTATCGGCTGGATCATCGCCATGATTGCCTTCGTGGTGGTGCCCTTCCGCCGCCCGCCAGCAGAGGCGCGTAACTGGCTGCTGATCTTTTTTGCGCTGCCGTGGGTCGCGCTGCTCATCTACTGGCTGATCGGTCGGCCGCAATATGCGAAGCAGCGTCAGGAGCGGGTCGCGGACCTGCCGCGCATTCTGGACCGGATTACCCGGCAATCGGGGCTCGACAAGGCAGAGATATCGCCCCGACTTTGCGAGGATAATCACTCGCTGGCCAACCTGGCACACGGGCTGGGCCAGTTCCCGGCGGTCGATGGCAACCGGATCGCGCCGCTCGGTGACTATCACGCCACGTTCGACCGGATCGTCGAGGATATCGACCGCGCCCGGCACCACGTGCATGTCGAGTTCTACATCTTCAAGAACGACCGTGCGGGTGATCGCGTGCTCGCGGCACTCGAACGGGCGAGCACGCGGGGCGTGACCTGCCGCCTGCTGATCGATGCGCTGGGCTCCTACGGCTCGGTCGCGTCGATCAAGCGGCGACTGGAGCCTGCGGGCATCGAGGTGCACGACATCCTGCCACTACGCCGGCGTCTGTCCAGTTCGCGCGTGGACCTGCGCAATCACCGCAAGATCGTGGTGGTGGATGGTCGGGTCGGCTACACCGGCTCGCAGAATATCTGGGCGCCAGAAGATCATGGGAGACAGGCCAACCGCGAACTCGCGGTTCGCGTTACGGGGCCGCTTGTCGTTCAGCTGCAGGCGATCTTCGTGTGCGACTGGTATCTCGAAACGCTCGAGCAGCTGGTCGAGGAAGCGATGTTCCCTCCACTCGAACCCGGGGGAGCCGGACTGGCTGCGCAGATGATCGCCACCGGGCCGGACAATCCGGTTGGCGGGATGGATCTGATCGTGGCGCAGGCGATGCACAACGCCAGCGAAGAGATCGTTATCGTCACGCCCTATTTCGTGCCCAATGATTCGCTGCTGACGGCCATCCGCGGCGCGGTGTTGCGCGGGGTCCGGGTGCGGCTGATCACTGCGGCGAAATGCGATCAGTACCTCGCCGGGCTGGCGCAGCGCAGCTATTACGAGGAAATCCTCTCGCTCGGGGCAGAAATACACCTGTTCGGCCCCGAATTCCTGCACGCCAAGCATTCCCGGGTGGATCACGAGGTTTCGATCCTGGGATCGAGCAATATGGATATGCGCTCGTTCGAACTGAATGCCGAGATCGATCTGCTATGTTACGATCACGCTTTCGCCGAAGACCTCCAGCAGGTGGAAAATCGCTATCTCGAACAATCCACTCCCGTGTCGTTCGCCGAATGGAAGCATCGCCCCCTGATGCACAAGGTGCTGGAGAACACCGCACGAATGCTGAGCGAGCTGATCTGAAACGATGGCCAATCCCACCTTCAAGCTCGCCAGTTACAACATCCACAAGGCGGTCGGCACGGATCGCAAGCGCGATCCGTCACGCATCCTCAAAGTGCTGGGTGAGGTCGATGCCGACGTCGTGATCCTGCAGGAGGCAGACCGGCGGTTCGGGCAGCGCGAGCGCACCCTGCCCGATTTTCTGGTAGAGCAGCATACCGATTACATGCCGGTGCCCTTCGACGTGCAGCACGATTCAATGGGCTGGCACGGGAACACGATCATGGTCCGGCGCGACATCACCGTCCTTGAGCATGACGTCCTCCATATTCCCTATCTCGAACCACGCGGGGTCGTGACCGCGACCCTGCGGCTTCCCACCGGGCCGGAACTGACCGTGTTCGGCATGCATCTGGACCTGTCCGGCCTGTGGCGCGTGCGACAGGCGCGCGCGATCGCCGAACTGGCACGCGTGGCGCAGGAGCAGCGGCCCACGCTGCTGGCGGGTGACCTCAATGAATGGCGACCCAACGGCGGCTGTCTCAAGGAATTCGGACGCCACTTCACCGTGCTCGATTGCGGGCGCAGCTTCCACAGCCAGCGCCCGATGGGGCGGCTCGACCGGATCATTCACGGAGCACCGCTGGAGGCCGTCGAGTTCGGCGTGCACCACAGCCCGCTCGCCTCGCGCGCGTCCGACCACCTTCCCGTCTGGGGCGTGTTCCGCATACCGGATTGATGCGCCGACGCTCTGGCAGACCTGGCTGGAGAGAAACGGCGCGGGTCGGCACACGCCGAACGGCGAAGCAGCCCTGCGTCTCTCGCGTCAGCAGTGATCCGCTAGAACAGCGCAATATTGTCGATCAGCGGTTCCAGTTCCGGCGCAATGGGTGAGACGACGGGCGGCTGATGCAGCGCATCGCCCAACAAGTTCTCCTCTGCCTGCAATGCGCGAAGCGCGGCACTTGCGGCGCCGTACTCAAAGCCCGGCTCGACAACATGCGTGTCGGGCGCATCGAAGACCTGCAGGCCGACGAGTTCGACCTCGCTCTCCATGACCGAGGCGCGGCCCCATCTGGAACTATTTTCGAAGCGGAAGACGGGCTGGTCGGGACCGATCAACAGCTCGCGCGATCCTTCGTCGAACACCACGGGGTGCAGCACCCTGTCACTGGGCAGATGGACTTCGTTGTCACGCAGCTCGCCGAACAGGGCCTGATTGGACGCGACATCGAACAGCAGGTCCGCACCGGTTTGCGCGGTCCCGAAACCAGGCTCACCGGAATAGTCCAGCGCGGGGCCGATGCGGACCCAGTCACTGGTGCCGCCGTAAGCGACGACTACGCCGCCGGACGAGAAGCCGACGATATCGTCGGTCCCGTCGCCATTGATATCGGCCAGAATGCGAGGGAAACGATCATTGGTGGCCCAACCTCCGGCCGCATCACCATAGCCGAACTGATCGGTCGCGAGCGTTGCGTTGGAAAACCCGCCCTCACCATCGCCCAACGCCACCCACGTGCCGTTCGAGCTGAAGCCGACGATGTCCACGGCTCCGTCGCCATTCAAATCGCCAAGCATTCTCGGGAACCGGTCTTGTGTCAGCCACCCGCCGGCAGACGGGGCCGAGCCAAATCCGCTATAACCGAGGACGGGGTCGGTATAAGTTCCGTTTTCGAGCGCGTAGGAGATGTAGACCCCGCCACTCCCGAAACCGACAATATCCGCACGACCGTCGCCATTGATGTCGGCAAGAGTGCGTTGGTAGAGGTCGTTGTTACTCCAGCCGCCAGCGGACTGGCTAAAACCAAAGCTGTTCGTTGCCAGATAGGTGTTCCCGAAGCCGCCATCGGCGCGCGCCAGCGACACGTAGACGCCTGCGCCGCCAAAACCGATCAGATCGTCGCGTCCGTCGCCGTTCACGTCCGCCACTTCGCGCGGGAAGCGTGTGTTGTCGAGCCATCCGCCCGCTGCGTCGGCGGAGCCGAAACCCGCCAAGGCAAGCACCGGTGCCGCGAAGGTGCCGCTCGCCTGGCCGTAAGACACGTAGGCACCACCGCTGCCAAAGCCGATGATGTCTGCACGGCCATCGCCGTTTACGTCACCCATCGTGCGGGGGAACCGGTCGCCATCCGCCCAGCCGCCTGCGGCATCTGCCGATCCAAAGCCGGCAATGCCCAGCTGGAGCGGCGCGAAGGTGCCATTCGCCTGCCCAAGCGCCACGAAAGTACCCGAAGACGCAAATCCGATCAGGTCGGCGCGCCCATCCCCGTTCACATCCGCGACGGTCCTTGGATAGCGCTCGTTGCTCGACCAGCCGCCTGCGGCATCTCCGGCGCCAAACTGGTCATACCGGAACTGCAACTCGCCAGCCTGTGCGCCGAGCGCGTAAATGCCATCGTCAAAAGCGAGGCGTTCAACGCTGAACAGCGTGTCGACGCCGTCGGGCCCGCTGATCTGCTGGACCTGACCATTGGCAATATTGAAGATGGTATAGTCTGACCGGTTGCCAGAGAACACTGCGGTATCCGTGCCAGCGCCCCCGTCGATCGCATCGTTCCCGCCGCTTCCCACCAGAATATCGTCGCCCGCGCCTCCGCGGATCACATTGTCTGCCGCGTTCCCGCGAAGAAGATTATCCAGGTCGTTTCCGGCAGCCTCGACTGCACCCGATCCACTGACGAGCGTGAGGTTTTCGATATTCGCGCCGAGTGTGTAGGAAACACGGCTAAGGACCGTGTCGGTGCCTCCCCCGGCATATTCGACCAGCAAATCGCCAGCGCCAGCCACCTCATAAACATCGTCGCCCGTCCCCCCATAGACTGTCGCAGCAGCACTGAGCGACGGGATGGTCGCCCCGGTGAGGGAAACATTCATGGTGTAGGAAGAGCCTGCGGGCATCTCCCCGCGCTCGTTGGTGACTTCGATGTAATAAGTGCCGCCTGCTTCGAACGTGTGCGTGAGATAGGCATCGTAGGTAAAATCGCTCCCCGGATCGATCACGCTGGCAGTCGCGTTGGCCGAAATTGTCTGCCCAGCGGAATCGACTATCCTGAGCGCGCTGTCGAAATCGGTCGTCCGATCGATATCGATGACGATCGTGGCCCCTTGGGCCACGGTCACCGCGTAGAACTCCCGCCCGCTGCTGGAGACGGCGTTGACGGTCGCATGCGGGATTGTCGCGGAGTCGGCAATTCTCCAGTCGGAGACAAGGTCGAACCCCCCTTCAAGCGCGATCGCGGTTTCGCGGGTCCCATTTACCTGCGTTACCAGCTTGACGATGTCGGGCCGATCTACCGGCGCGCTTCCGGAATCGATGATGAAGCGGTCGTTTCCGCTGCCCCCGAACACGATATCCGCCCCGCCGTTGGTCCGGATGACGTCGTCTCCCGCGCCGCCGTCGAGGCGGTCCGCGTACGCACTGCCAACCAGCATGTCGGCGCCATCCCGACCGGTCAGATTGGCGACTCCGCCACCCGCATAGAAGGTATCGGCGCCTTCATCACCCGCCAGAACAAGCTCGCGAGGTGCCGCCTCTTCGGCAGGGCCGGAGCCTGCGACGCTGGTGCTGACCGCGATGACGTAGACGCCCGCATGTTCACCGATGCCGATGCTGCGGATCGACGTGCCAAGCAGGCTTGGGGCGGCTTCAGCGTCGGCAAGGAAGCGCGAAAGAATGTCTTCGGGCTGCACATCGTCGGAATAGACCGCAAAGAACTGGAGGTTCGCACTTCCTCCGAGATAGGATGCGAATGCGTCCGGAATTGCCTGCCCGTTGGACATCGTGGCGATCCAGCCTTGCAGATCGGTCGGCGTGAACGCGACCGAAGGCTCCACGAGCCGGTTGACGGCAACGTCCTGAGCGATCCGGTTGGCAAGCGTGAACAGTGCACCGCTCAGGCCCAGCTCGGATCCGGCGGTTCGCGCATCGTTGAGTGTCGCGGCGATCCCGATCTCAGTGGCGGAAGCGGTATCGCCCGAAAAATCGCCGGCTGCCTGGATGAAGAGCGCGCTGTTGTAGCCTTGCCGGGCGAGCTCTGGGGTCGTCTCGCTGGCAATGGCCGAGGCCGGGATTGGAGCCACCCCCTCTGCGGGCGCATAGCCGAGCGCCGCCCCCACGCCAATGTAATGCAGATAGGCGGTCGCATAGTCGCCGTTGGCGACGGCGGTCGCAGCGTCCGCATAGGTGTCGAGATAGTAATCGGCATCGAAGCTTATCGGCGCGGTATTACTGTCGGCGTAATCGGTGTCGTACATGTATGGCAGATCATCGAGAGACTGGAAGGACTCCCTGTAAAGCGTCCTCGCATAGTCTTGCACGTCATCACTGAAGAAAACCGTATACGCGACACCTCCGACGAAGCCCGTGACGATACCAAGGGCGATACCTATCGGATGTCGCGTCATCGCGCCTACGGCGGCAGGGCCGGAAGAGACGAGAGTCTCCGTCGCGGCATCGAAAGCCTGCACGAAAAACTCTTCGCGAAAATCTTCCGCATTGCGAACCCGGCTAGTTCGAACAGAGGCGTCGAATACCAGCCCGACAAGACTGTACACCCCCGCCACCTTGCCCAGCAGGCGCGCAGCACCATCGGGAGAATCGACCCTTTGCGCGATTTCAAGAAGATCGAACTTCGCTTCCTGAAAATCGAATGTGCCGCCCAGTATGGCGGCCGCCGTGTCGCTGATCCAGGCATCCATGAGCCGTTCGGCATCGGGTTGCTGAATGTCGACATCCATCCGAACGGTGTAGGACTGATCGCTTGTATAGGCCTCTGGGGGCCGGAAGCTGAAATAGTTACGCCCCTCGGTCACCGCGAAGGTGATTGCGCGGATGTTTTGCGGATCGGAATCAAGCGCGACGGTCAGGGTAATCGCCCCCGGGGCCGCTGCCGTGAATGCGATCGTGTCCAAGCTGTCGCCGGGGCCGAGCTCCTCACTGAAGACCAGCGAAGATGGGCCGACCTGTCCGAAATCGCGATCGAGGAGGAGAGCGCCTGCCGCTTGACTCACCACAGGCGGAGAGAGCGAGGCGACGGGATCGCCGAAAATCACCGTGTCGATCGAGAACCCGGCGGCGTCATAGGATTCATCAATCACACGGACCGAGGCGATGCCCGCTTCGCTGGTAAAGCTGTAGGTCTGTACGCCGAACGCGGAATTGAGAATCGAACTCAGTACTCGGCCAGAGCCGTCCAGAAACTCGATCCGCGTGCTGCCGAGATTGTCGAAATAGCCGGCGGCGAGCGAGACCGAAGTAACGGCCCGCTCGAAAAACAGGAAAACAGGGCCGAAATAGTTACTGTTTGCGGCAAAAGAGGGGGACGCTGGCTGAGCGCCATCGCGAACGATCTGCCCCGATGTTCGAACGGTGTTCTCGTCGAAAGAAAATGTCGGGTTACGCGTTCCTACTGATCGCTCGCTGAACGTAATTGTCGGCATAAAGCCACCCCCTTCACCCAATCGCCTCTGCTCGCAGCGAAATCAATCACCACAATTAAGCCGAATCGCCCAATCCAATTTTTACATGCCAATCTATTTTTGGGCAACAGTGATCAATTCGCAATTACAATCATCTATAGGCAGGAGATTCTCGACGATCTCGCCGCCTGGCATCGATTGATCGGGTTCTGTGCTACAGATTCTTGACAATAGTCCGGCGCAAATGGTGTTCGCCCGACAACGTCATCGCGGCCTGCATGCCCGGTTGGACAAGCCCGCGCACAGCCCTACAACGGTTCGCCTCCCTCCTACGGCAAGACGAGCGAGCCTTCGTGACCGAACATTCCCGCGCATGGCGCTTCGCGGTCGACCGCGGCGGTACTTTCACTGATGTGGTCGCAACCACGCCCGACGGGCGGCTGGTGACCGACAAGCTGCTGTCCGAAAATCCCGGCCATTACGACGATGCCGCGACCGAAGCCGTCCGCCGCCTGATGGCGGAGCATGGAGAGGCGCCGATCGCCGAACTGCGGATCGGCACCACCGTAGCAACCAACGCGCTGCTGGAGCGCAAGGGCGAACGGCTCGCGCTGGTGACCACGCGCGGCTTCGGCGATGCTTTACGGATCGGCGCGCAGGCGCGGCCCGAGATTTTCGCCCGCGACATCGTGCTGCCCGAGCAGTTGCCTGCCAAGGTTATCGAGATCGACGAGAGGATCGGGGCCGATGGCAAGATCCTGCACCCGCTCGACGATGATGCCGCGCGCGCAGCGTTGGAGAACCTGCGTGACGAAGGGTTCGATGCGCTGGCGATCATCCTGATGCACGGCTGGAAATACCGCGACCACGAGGCACGGCTGGCAGAGATCGCGCGCGCAGTCGGCTTCACGCAGGTCAGCGTCAGCCACGAGGTCGCGCCGCTGATCAAATACGTGCCGCGCGGCGATACCACCGTGGTCGACGCCTATCTCTCCCCCGTGCTCAAACGCTATACCGACGGGCTTCAGCGGGACCTGCCCCCGGTCGAGCGGCTCGGCTTCATGCAATCCAATGGCGGGCTGGCGGAAGTCGGCGCGTTTCGCGGCAAGGACGCGATTCTGTCGGGTCCGGCAGGCGGTGTGGTCGGGATGGTCGCAGCGGGCGAGCCGCTCGGCCATCGCAAGCTGATCGGTTTCGACATGGGCGGGACCAGCACCGATGTCGCGCATTATGCGGGTGAGCTGGAGCTGGCGGCGGAGAACCTGGTCGCAGGCGTGCGGGTCGCCGCCCCGATGATGCAGATCCACACGGTCGCGGCGGGCGGCGGCTCGGTGTGCAGCTTCGACGGCGCGCGCTTCCGCGTCGGGCCCGAAAGCGGCGGGGCGGACCCGGGCCCGGCCTGCTACCGCAAGGGCGGCCCGCTGACGGTGACCGACTGTAACCTGTTTCTCGGCCGGATCGACCCCGCCTTCTTCCCGCATGTCTTCGGGCCGGAGGGCAACCAGGCGCTCGACCCGGAAGCATCGCGCAAACGGCTGGAAGAGATCGCGGCCCAATTGCCCGAACCCAAGCCGCTGGAAGACATCGCACGCGGTTTTCTCGCTATCGCGGTCGACAACATGGCCAATGCGATCCGCAAGATCTCGGTCGCGCGCGGGCACGATGTGACCGAATATGCCCTCGCCTGCTTCGGCGGCGCGGGCGGGCAACATGCCTGCAAGGTCGCGGACGAGCTGGGGATCGAGACCGTGCTGGTCCATCCGCTCGCCGGTATCCTCTCCGCCTACGGGATCGGCCTCGCCCCGGTGAAGGCGATCCGCGAGGTCAGTCTGGTCCGGCCGCTGCACGATGGCTTTGCCGAAGAACTTGATGCCTTGCGAGATGAGGCTCGCGCCGCGCTGACCGAGCAGGGCATCGCCGCGAAGGACGTCACGCTCGCGGCCCGCGCGCGGCTGCGGTTCGACGGAAGCGATTCCATGCTGACCATCGAGTGTACCGATGCGGACGCGATGGACGCCGCCTTCCGCGTGCTTCATCGCCAGCGCTACGGCTATTCGGACAAGGATGCCGCGATCATCGTCGAAGCGCTGAGCGTGGAGGCGAGCGGGACATCCGGCGGGCTTGGCGATGCGAGCATCGAACCCGTGCCGGTCGATGGCGAAGCCTCGGGAGATTGGCCGACCTACGAGCGCGCCGCGCTCTCCACCGGACAGGCGATCGCAGGCCCCGCGCTGGTGATCGATCCGGGCTCGACCACCGTGGTCGACGAAGGATGGGAGGCGCAGCTCGCCAGGGAAGGCAGCCTGGTGCTGACCCGCACGGTCCCGCTCCAACGCACGCGCGCGGCGGGCACCGAGGTCGATCCGGTCCGGCTGGAGATCTTCAACAACCTGTTCATGGCGATTGCCGAGGAAATGGGCGTGGTGCTGCAGAACACCGCGACCTCGGTAAACATCAAGGAACGGCTCGATTTCTCCTGCGCGCTGTTCAACGCACGCGGAGAATTGATCGCCAATGCGCCGCATATTCCGGTGCATCTGGGCAGCATGGGTGACAGCATCGCCCGAGTAATCGAAGTGCGCGGAGATGCGCGCGATGGTCGCGGCATCCGGCGCGGCGATGCCTATGTGGTCAATGATCCGTTCCGCGGCGGCACCCACCTGCCCGACATCACGGTGATCGCGCCGGTGTTCTACTCCGACGATGGCGATGCGCCCGACGCCTTCGTCGCCGCGCGCGGCCATCACGCCGATATCGGCGGGATCGCGCCCGGCTCGATGCCGCCCGAAAGCAGGACGATCGAGCAGGAGGGGGTGATGATCGACAACCTCCTGCTGGTCGATGAGGGCACCTTCCGCGAGGATGCGGTGCGCGCGGCGCTGGCCGATGCGAAATACCCGGCACGGCGGCCCGACCGCAACCTGTCGGACCTGCGCGCCCAACTCGCCGCCTGCACCCGCGGTGCGGAGCTGCTGCATCAGGCGGCGGACGAGCGAGGGAGCCAGATGGTCACCGCCTATATGGATCACGTCCTCGCCAATGCGGAGGAAAGCGTGCGCGCGCTGCTCGGTCGGCTGGAGGATGGCGCGTTCACATATCCGATGGACAATGGCGCGCAGGTGCAGGTCGCGATCCGGATCGACGATGCGACCCGCTCCGCCGTGTTCGATTTCACCGGGACGAGCGATCAGCAGGACAACAACTTCAACGCGCCGCGATCGATCACCCGCGCGGCCGCGCTCTACGTGCTGCGCACGCTGATCGACGATCCGATTCCGATGAACGACGGCTGCCTGCGCCCGGTCGAGCTGATCGTACCCGAAGGATCGATGCTCAATCCAAGGCCTGGCGCGGCGGTGGTCGCGGGCAATGTCGAGACCAGCCAGGTGGTGACCGATTGCCTGTTCGCCGCGACCGGACGCCTCGCACCCAGCCAGGGCACGATGAACAACTTCACCTTCGGCAACGAGGACCACCAGTATTACGAGACGATCGCTGGCGGATCGGGCGCAGGGCCCGACCATGACGGGACCAGCGCGGTGCAGACGCACATGACCAACAGCCGCCTGACCGACCCCGAAATCCTCGAAACGCGGCTGCCCGTGCGGCTGGACACCTTCGCGATCCGGCGCGGATCGGGCGGCAGGGGCGCGCATACCGGCGGTGACGGGGTCGAGCGGCGGGTGACCTTCCTCGAAGAGATGCGCGCGAACATCCTCGCCAACCGGCGCACGGTGCCGCCGCGCGGGATCGCGGGCGGCGGCGATGCGCTGCCGGGGGAAAACTGGGTCGAACGCGGCGACGGATCGCGCGAGGACTTGTCCGGGACCGACAGCGCGGACATGCAGCCGGGCGACAGTTTCGTGATCCTCACGCCCGGCGGGGGCGGCTTTGGAGAGACAAACGGATGAACGATCGTGAACGGGCCTGCGCCGATGTCATCGCACAAACCCACGAGTTCTACCGCAAGCATCACCTCGCCCTGAAGGGGCGTGGATATGAGGTGATGTACGGGCCACCGATTTATCGGCCTGACTTTTTCTTCATCGGTTTCCAGCCGGGCGGTGATCACTCCACCGATCAGCATACGTCCGCCGCCGGACTTCAGCGCTGGCCCGAATTTTCCTATTACGCCACTGAAGCTTGGCACCTGGCCGCAGCGATGCAGAAAATGTTCGACGTCGAGACCTTGCGGCGTTCCACTGGCTCGAACGCCATTTTCTTTCGGGCGCCGTCAATGCAGCGCTATTACGATGAGACGCCTGTCGACTTGATGGTCGAAATCGACCGCTTCTGCCGGACCAACCTGCTCAAGATCATTGACGTACTGGAGCCGAAGGTAATCGTCGCGATCGGCTTTTCTGCGTTGGCGCAATTCTGTCCAAGCTATCCCATCGTTACTTCTCCGAAAGGGCGCACCTTGGTCCAATTAGGAACGATAGGTGATCGAAGGGCTCTAGCCACACTGCACTTAAGTGGTGCTCGGATCTCTGATCCGGACCGGGCGGAGATTGCGAGATATCTCATGAGCACGTTGGACGAGGTGCATTGATGAACTACTGGCCCCTGATCGGCATCGCGCTGGTCGTCATCGGGTTTGCGCTCAAGTTCAATCCGCTGCTGGTGGTGGTCGGCGCGGCGATCGCGACCGGGCTGCTGGCCGGGCTCGATCCGGTGTCGGTGATCGAGGCGCTGGGGCAAGCCTTCAACGAGAACCGCTACATCTCGGTCACCTGGATCATCCTGCCAGTGATCGGCCTGCTCGAGCGATATGGATTGCAGCAGCGCGCGCGCGGCCTGATCGAAAGCGTACGCGGGGCGACCATGGGCAAGCTGCTGGTGATCTACCTCGCGTTCCGTCAGCTGACCGCAGCGCTCGGCATGAAAGACATCGGCGGACACCCGCAGGCGGTGCGCCCGCTGGTTGCGCCCATGGCCGAGGCGGCGGCGGTCAAAACCCACGGCGACCTGCCCGAGGGTGAGCGCCAGAAAGTGCTCGCCATGTCGGCGGCGACCGACAATGTCGGGCTGTTCTTCGGGGAGGACATCTTCTTCGCCATCGCCTCCATCCTGCTGATCCAGGGCGTGTTCGAATCGGCAGGCTATCCGATGACGCCGCTGCAACTCTCGGTCTGGGCGATCCCGACCGCGATCTGCGCCTTCCTGATCCATTCGAGCCGGATCATGACGATGGACCGGCGACTGGGCCGGCTTCCATCGGCCATCGCGCACAGAGACAGGCCTGTCGAAGAACCCACCGTCGTCCTCACCAAACCGGGAGACGGTCAGTGATCACCTACGAATGGCTCTATATCCTCGCCGGCATCTTCTTCGCCATCTGGGCGGTGCTGAGCGCGCTCGATCGCAGCAACGGCAAGCGGTGGGGCAATGCCGCCTTCTGGGGGCTTCTCGCAGTGAGCTTCCTGTTCGGGAGCCACTTTACGCCTTTGCTAAACGGAGTGCTGGTGCTGGCGCTGGTCGCCATCGCAGGCGTGGGCGGGCTGGGCCGCAGCGATCCGCCGACCACCACGCTGGAAGAGCGGTTCAAGCTGGCCGAGCTGAAGGGCAACAGGCTGTTCGTCCCTGCATTGATCGTGCCCTTCGTGGCGGTCGCAGGCACGCTGGCCTACAATTACACGCCGCTCAGCGGGACGGGCCTGTTCGAGCCGCGGCGCGAGACGCTGCTGCTGTTCGCGATCGGCGTGCTGGTCGCGCTGGCGGTGGCGATGGCGTGGCTGAAGCCCCCTGCCCTCGCAGCTGCGGAAGAAGGCCGCCGCCTGCTCGATTCGATCGGCTGGGCGGCGATCCTGCCGCAGATGCTCGCCGCGCTGGGCGCGGTCTTCGCGGTGGCCGGGGTGGGCGACATCATCGGCAGCCTTGCCGGACAGGTCATTCCCGAAGGCAGCGTGCTGCTGACGGTGATCGTGTTCTGCCTCGGCATGGCGATCTTCACCATGATCATGGGCAATGCCTTTGCCGCCTTCCCGGTGATGGCCGCCGCGATCGGCATTCCACTGCTGGTGCAGGACTACGGCGGCAACCCGGCGGTGATCGGCGCGGTCGGAATGCTGGCGGGCTTCTGCGGCACGCTGCTGACCCCGATGGCGGCCAATTTCAACATCGTGCCCGCCGCGCTGCTGGAGCTTGACGACCAGAACGGCGTGATCAAACAGCAGGTGTGGACCGCGATCCCGCTGTGGGTCTGCAACATCGCAATCATCTATATCGGAGGGTTCCTGCTATGGACCTGACGCAGCAAACGGCGGCCCGCTTCGCGCAGGCCGCGCTGGGCCACGTGGCGCGCGAATATCCGCACAAGCTCGATCACGTGATGGACGGCGATGCCGACGTAGCCCCCCCGCGCGAACTGCATCCGTGCTTCTTCGGCAGCTTCGACTGGCATTCCTGCGTCCATGGTTGGTGGACCCTGCTGACCCTGCGGCGCCTGTTTCCCGACAGCGACGAAGCGCGCGCGATCGAAACGCTTGGCCGAGAAACCTTCACCACCGACAAGCTGGCGGTGGAACTGGCCTACGCGCAGCGACCTTCCTCGCGCGGGTTCGAGAGGCCCTATGGCTGGGGCTGGCTGCTCTATCTGCACCACGAAGCGGCGCGCCATGACGAAGAATGGGCCCCACGGCTGGAGCCGCTGGCGCGCCATTTCGCGCAGGCGTTCAAGGATTATCTTGGCGTCCTCACCTACCCCGTCTTTGTCGGTACGCATTACAACACCGCCTTCGCGCTGACGCTGGCGCGCGAGTGGGCCGAAACCCGCGACCCGGAACTGGTCGAAGCGATCGATAGCTGGTCCGCAAAGGCATTCGGCGATCGCCGCGATTATTGCGGATGGGAGCCGGGCGGCGACGAGTTTCTCTCCCCCGTGCTCAGCGCTTCGCTGCTGATGCGCAACGTCATGTCCCGGGTCGATTTTGCTCACTGGTTCGCCGGACTGGTGCTCGACAATCGCTGGCTTGAGCGGCTTCGGCCCGCCAGCGTCTCCGACCGGAGCGACGGCAAGATCGCCCATCTCGATGGGCTCAATCTCAGCCGCGCCTGGGCGCTGCGCGCGATCCTCCCCGCACTCAGCCATGCCGAGGATCGCGACCTGATCGATGCCTGCGCCACCGCGCATCTCGAGGCGGCACTGCCCCATGTGACCGGCGACTATATGGGAGAGCACTGGCTGGCGAGCTTCGCTCTGCTCGCCCTGCTGGAGAAGCCCTAGCGGGTCAGGCCGGGTGGCCTGCATCCGGCGACCCGAAGAAGGTCGCATGCGCTGTAAAGCCATCCACCTCACAGGCGAACCATTCGCTTGCCTCGTCGCCGTATGCCGGTGCGTTGATGGCTGCGAAGCCCAGTCGGGGGAAGAGATCGGCAACCAGCGCGTTCTTGCTGGTCGGGATATACTCGCCAAGCACGCGGCCCGCGCCCTCGCGACGCGCAGCCTCGACCAGCCGGTTGGCGATCTCCTGCTCCACCCCGCGCTGCAAAATCCGGCAGGATTGCAGCCAGGTGTCGATCACCCAGTCATCCCCGCGCTTGGCCACGATGACGACCGCGATCATGCCGTGATCGGCAAACCGGTCGCTGAGGCGCACCTGCCAGCACAGCACATCGCCTGATGCCTGCATTCGGGCGAGTTCGTCCTTTCCGTAGCGCCGCGTGGTCAGGTTGAACTGGTTCGACTTGGCCACCAGCTGCGCGATGCGCGGCAGGCCTATATCGTCGAACGGGGTGATGGAGATCTCCATCTGGAGCGCGCGCAGGTAATCCTCGTAATTGCCGATGGCCGCCTGCATCTCGACCCGCTTCGCATCGCTGCCGTAAGACTGCGCGCGGGCGAGATCGTCGCCGCTGAGCGGCCCATGCTCGAATGCGCCCGACGCGGCGAGGATCGTGGCGTAGCGGAACGGCTGCTCGGGCAGTTCGGGCACGAAGACGAAGGGCAGCTCCTGCCGCACCCGCGCGCGCTCCGCCGGGTTATCGTCTACGAAGACGAGCGATTCCGGCCCTAGCCGCAGCGCCTGCGCGATGGCCCTGACGCCGCTTGCCTTGTCGTCCCAAGAGGCATGAAACACGGCGAAGTCGTCCAGCCGCAGCAGCATGTCGGGATGCTCTGCGAAGGGCTGGCGTGCAGTCTCGTCGTTGTTTTTGGAGCATACGCACAGCGCAACGCCCCGATCCTTGAGGGTGAGCGCGAGCTGCTGCAGCGCAAGGTAGGCCTCGCCCGCCGCACTGCCCTGCCCGACTTCGATCCCCTCCAGCCCGTCATCGCCGATCACCCCGCCCCACAGCGTGTTGTCGAGATCGAGCACCAGCGCACGCCGCGCCTTTCCGAACGCCCCCGCCAGGTGGCGCGCGACATGGTCCGCGACCACGGGATTGAGCTCCATCGCGAAGGGCACTTTGAGATCGAACAGGCGCATCGGATCGAACCAGCTCGCGTGCCCCACATCGGCGGCGAGCGCGGCGATATCGATCAATGTCCAGTCACCGCGCGCCGCGCCCTCGAACACCGCCGCATTGGTTTGTGCGACATGCGCCGCCATGGAGCCGGGCGTGATTGCGTCGATCGAAGAGACGCGCTGTGCAGGCGGCAGCGGTGTGGTCGATACCAGCACGTCCGCGCGGCACTTTGCCTGCAGGGCTTCGACCGTCTGTCGCAGCGCCGCCGTACTCGCGTGGATCGCCGCCTCTTGCGCCTGCGTGTCGAGCAGCGCGGTGCGGGCGTGGGTCATCGTGGCGTCGTGCCAGTAGAGTACGATGTCCACCGGTCCGTCGAACGGGTCGCCTGCGCCGAACGCCAGCGCCCCCGCGCTGCCGGGCGGTGCCAGCACCGGCTCGATCAGCAAAAGCCGCGCGAGCCCGGCTGCCTGGAGCGCGGGGGCCAGAAAATCGAGCGTGCGATCGGAGACGATCCCGACCCTCAGAAACCGAAACGGCTCCAGCTGAGGCACGGCCTGGACCGCGCGGCGCGCAAGCCGTTCCAGCTGCAACTGCTGCATGGGCCCCAGCTTTTCGCCGGCCATGCGGTGAAGGCACTCGGCCAGCGGCCGCTGCGCGTCGGAACTTAGCTCAGCGCCGTTCTCCGCCTCGGTCAGCAGCGCATCGGCGGTGGACTTCCACTCGCCCCATTCCGGCGACAGCGGAGGCTTCCATTCGAGCATCGCCATTCTCAGCAGCCCGCCATCACGTCAGCGCCCGCCCCGGCGCGGCTCAGGCCTGGGTCTTGGCGGCGAAGAGATCGACCAGCGCGCCCAGATCGGGCAGTCCGGTGACCTCCTGCGGCGCACAGCGCACGCCGCATTCCTGCTCCAGCGCGACGACCAGCTGCACATGGCCGAGGCTGTCCCACTGCTCGACATCATTGGCCGTCAGCTCGTCGGTGATCGGCCCGTCGTACTGATCGAACAGCTCCCGAAAGATCGGTTCGAGCTTTGCGTAAACGTCTTCCCTGGTCATCTGCACCCTTTCTAGATCGCGGTCCCGACGACGATGGTCGAGATCGTCAGCTTCAGCTTGCGCGCCCGCTCCAGCGAGGCGTCCATGCCGGGAAAATTCACCGTCTCGTCGATCGCGAAGCCCGCATCCCGCACCATCTCGACGATCTCCTCCGGCTCGCGAAACAGATAGATGTGATCGGGCGCGGGCGAGTTGACCGGCGCGTGGACGAAGATCTTGCCCCCGTCGTTGAGCAGCGCGCGAAGCGTCTTCAGCGCGTCGCGCGGCTGTTCCAGATGTTCAAGCACTTCGGAGAAGGTCAGACTGTCGAACTTGCCCGAGGGCGCATCGACGATGTTGTGCGCTTCCAGCGTCACCGGCTTCTCCACACCCATCGCCTCGAGCGCGTGGCGCGTATCGCGCAGGCTGGTCGCGCTGACATCCCAGCCGGTCACCGATCCGGTGCGCGGCGAATTGGCGGCCAGATACAGCAGCAGGCCGTGGCCCGGCCCGACTTCCAGATGATGCGCGCCCTGCTTGATGCGGGACAGGAATTCGCGATGGAAGTGGATGATCACGCGCGAGTGATTGCCCCACCACAGGTGGGAAAACAGCACCCCGTTCATGTATTTCTGCATGAACTCGGCGTTGGCGTAGACCGTGCGCTCCGCCTCCTCGAAGGTGGAGAGGCGATAGGTGCCATGGCGCCGGAAGTAGTATTCCTCTTCCAGCATCTCGTTGGTCAGCCACGCATAGTCGCGCGCGATCGTTTCCAGCTTGCCTTCGCCGATCCGCGCGATCACCTGCGCCAGATGCTCCAGTTCGACGAGATGCTCGTCGGAACTGTTCGCGATCCGGCGGCTGAGGAAATCCTCATGCTGGGGAAACACCTCCAGCTGCAGCGCATAAAGCCGCGACAAGGTCGAATGCTGTTCCAGCCTGTTCATGTCGTCGGCCCCTTCTGGTTCATCTCTGTGCCCGCGCCCTGCTCCACATTGCGGGTCAGCCTAGCTGCGTAATTCTCGAAATTCCCGGTCGTCAGGCGATGGCGGCCCCGCGCCATGCTGTTCAGAATAAACCGGTAGATGGCCGGGTTCTGTACGTGCGCCTCGTCGCGATAATTGGTCAGGTCGCCGGTAATCCAGGTCTCGTTGTCGAAAGCGAACACCCTGACATCGTCACGCCCGGCAAAGGCGCGGACGAGGCAGCGGCGGATCGCGATCTGCTTTGGCAGAAAGGGTTCGGCCATGGCAACCTCCGCCGCGACGCCATAATCCTGCCAGCTGCGATAAAGCCGCAGGGAATAGGGCGGGATCACGAAATCGACTGTCTTGCCGCGCGCGGTCATCCGGTCGACCAGTTCCGGGAGGATCTGCGAGACCAGCGGGTAGTCCGCGCAGTCCTGCGATGCGCTGTCCATATCTGCGGCGGATGCCCGGTGCCGGTCGTCCTCCCGCTCTTCTGCCAGCTTCTGCTGGAACGCCGCATATTCCTGCCGTTCGGCCGCCAACGCGGTGGAATACTCCCATCCAGGTAGCCCGATCGGCTCTCCCTTCAGCTTCTGCATGGTCAGCCGAAGCACGTTTGGCGATGCGATCCTGAGGTCGTTGAGCGGATTGTCGTCGTACAGATAGGTCGGCAACAGATCCGATGCGTAGTCGGGCGGCAGCACGAAGAGATAGTCGAAGCTCACGATCACCCGCTCGGCGGGCGAATGGGCGGCCACCTGCTCCAGCAGGAAACGGCGGTCTGCGGGGCGTGGGCCGGAGACCGCGAAGTTGAACGCCTTTTCGACGCCGAAGCTCTTTTCCATCTCATCGCTGGTGATCGCGGCGAGCGTCGAGCTGCTGAGCAGCAGCACGTCCACGTCCGTACGCGCCGCAACCATGTACATCTCGCGATTGGTGTGGCGGTTATAGTCCGGCAGCAGACGCGGCGGCGCACCCCAGTCGTAGAGGTCGAGCGGATCGATCGCGATCACCGCCCCGGTCACCACCCAGAAGAACGCGACCACCGAGAGGATCGCGAGGATGAAGGGAGAGCGCAGGATCCGGCCGCCGCGCTGGCGTTCTGCGGGAGAGGTCGTGCTGTCGTCGGGCTTCGTCACGGTCGCTCAGAATCCCAGATAGATGAACGGCGGAAGACGGCTGACGTAATAGAGCGTGCCGAGCAAGGCCCCCGCCATGATCCCGCCCCAGATGATGTTGGGCGCCCACTTGATCCGCGCCAGCAGGTTGCGGTTGGCCGGGTAGGTCCAGGTGAACAGCCCCGGCTTGTGATCGCGCGCCAGTTCGTAGGCATTGGGCAGGAACCAGCAGAAGCCCAGAATTGCGAAGACCAGCGCCAGCTCGCCAACATCGCGCAGACCGACCTGATCGAGCGGAAGCGCCTGCTGGCCGAACATGGCGCCCACCAGATGGCTCCAGCTGGCGACGCTTTCGGACCGGAACAGCGCGAAACACAGCACCATCGGCACGGTGAAGGCGACCCGGCCAATGATGTTGCGCGCGGTCTCGCTGGAGCGTGATTTCCATGTGCGCCAGGCCGACGTCTTCTTCGCCTCGGTCTCCAGCACGTACCACAACCCGTGCAGCAGGCCGAACAGCACGAAGGTCATCGTCGCGCCGTGCCACAGCGCGATGACCTCGAAATTGACCAGCAGCGGAAGCCAGATCAGCGGGAACCGGGCAAGCGGCTTCCACTTGATATGCCTCGCCGCGAACCGCGCCCCGAACAGCGACAGCGGCGTGTACATGAACAGCGCGATCACGCGGGTCAGCGTGATGTGCCAGCGGCGATAAAAGTCGCCGATCGAGTTCGCTTTGAGCGGCGAGGCGAAGTTGATCGGCAGGATGATGCCGAGGATGCGCGCCGAGCCGAGCGCCATGTCGCTATAGCCCGAAAAGTCGAAATAGAGCTGCGCGTAGTAGCCGAGCGCGGCGGTCCACGCGTCGATCAGATTGGGTTCGCCGCCCACCGCAACCATGTCGAACACAGGGTCGACATAGCGCGCGATATTGTCCGCGATCAGCACCTTCTTGAACAGGCCGACGATGATCAGAAACAGGCCGACTTCGATATTGATGCGCACCAGCCGCCCGAAATCGGCGCTGCGGACCTGCGGCGCGAATTCCTTCAGATAGACGATCGGGCCGATCACCAACTGGGGAAAGAAGGCGATGAAGGCGGCGTAGCGCACGAAGCCGCGCGCCCGTCCGCGCGCGCCGCGCTCCGTCCCCAGATAGTCGATCACCTCGCGGTCGCGCCGATACGCGTCGAGCAGGAAGACCGCCTGCTGGAAGGTATAGAAGGAAATGCCGACCGGAATCGCAACCAGCCCGGCGTTGAAGGCGGCCGAGCTTTCCGCGTAATTCAGGAAGAAGAACGAGTATTTGAACCAGATCAGCGCACCGAAATTGAATGCTATGCCGGCCCAGAAGATCGCCCTTCGAATCCCGCTTCTGTCGTCGCCCAGATGGATCAGCGACTGCGAGGCGGCCCAGTTCACCAGGATGCTCGCCAGCATCATGATCAGATAGTCGACGCCCCAGCCGACGTAGAATGCGCAAGAGGCGATGAACAGGAAGGCGAGCGCCCACTCGACCCCGAAGCGCGAGCGCACGCCTGCGCACACGAAGGCGACGATCGGCAGGAACAGGAAGAGATAGGCCGGGTCAGTAAACAGCACTGTCAGCAGCCTTTTCGAACCCCGGCGCGCCTCGCCAGCCCGGATGGGCCGGACCGGTGGAGGGAGGATGGGAGATCAACGCAAAGCACTCGCTTCCCCCTCGCCTGCCCGCTGCGATCATCCAGCTAGCATCAGGCCGTCGGCGAAAAATCCCGCGCGCACCAGTAGATATGGCGGCGGATTCGTCAAGCTGCGCCGTAGCGGTCGCGCCCGGCCCGCGCAGGGGTCAAGTGACGCTGGCCTGCTCGAGCGAGACCTCGGGAAACGGGGGGAACGCCGAAAAAAAGAAGTCTTGCCGCGTAGCATAAGACCGAACGAATTTCCTGCCAATATGCGAGGCGATTCACCCTATCCTTCAGTCAACTCCCACTTATACACACCGCCTTTATTACCTTGCCTTCCTGTTTTTCCGTGGTACCGGCAGGTGCGCCGGATGATCCTGTCCTCCGCTTTCCGGAGGAAACATGGAAACTCGCCTCATAATTGCCTATTCGATTATCGCGCTTCTGATTTTATCGGCCGCGCTCGGCATCGTTGCCTACAGGCGCGATCGCAAACGCAAGCGCAAGGACCGCTGGCGCTAGGAAGCGAGCTTCGATCAGAACCCGCGTCGCTGAAGAGGCCGCCCGCCCCCAGGCCAGAAAAAATATTGCTGGCAGCCGCTCAAATGCAAAAGCCAATCCAGCGCCATTGTAATTTTTTCACTTACTGCTATATTGATCTTGCCTGACGTCGTTTGCGACGGATTGTTACCGCCGAGATATGCGCCTGAGCGCAAGTTCGGCACCAATTCCTTTTCACACACCACGGCTCCGTGACGGAATACGTCCGCACGGATGATTTTACGTACGCTAAGGACTATGGTTTGGCGAAAGAAGAGCTCATCACGATGGAAGGCGCGATCGACGAGATCCTGCCCGACGGACGTTTCGGCGTCACCCTCGATAATGAGCACCGCATCATCTGCTACAGTGCTGGCAAGATGCGTCGCTACCGTATCCGATCGGTCGTTGGAGACCGCGTACATGTCGAAATGACGCCCTACGACCTGAGCAAAGGCCGGATCGTCTTCCGCGAGCGCACACCCGGGCAAGGGCCCGCCGGTGCGCGCAGCCGCGGTGGCAGGCGCTGACAATACCAGAAGGCGGCGGGAAAATATCCGCCGGATATACTTACAGATGAATATCTCGAATTCGCACGGCGCGCCTCGCGCCAAGCTTTCGCTGCGCTATGGCGCAGTCCATGCGCGGGCACTTACGGGCAACGCGCCCGCCCCTGCGACAATCCCGACCCCCGAGCTACGAAAGATCGTAGCAACGATGGTCGACTGAGCCGGTGCGGTTTGCGCCTCTGGCGCCACGGGTGCTCGCATTGCGGGCATAATAAAAGGCCTCCGCCCTGTTCCAAGGGGCGGAGGCCTCTTTTGTTGAAAGGGTGAGCGTTAGGCCACTTCCTGGCATCCGGTGCCGCCGACGTCAGGCAGACAGCCCACCCGACTGGTGCCGCACCGGAGTGACCGAAGGACCGCGCACCGCACGCCGATCCGCAGCGGGCTCCGCCGGAACAGAAACGGTGATCGTCTGATTGTGCGGCTGGTTCATGGACGGCAGCATGCCGACAGGTGCCGCAGGAGTTGCCGGGCGTGTCGCCGTCGCCGGTTCGATCGCGACCCCGGCCTGCTCTGCCAGCATCGCGAAGCGGGGATCGGTCTGCACCAGTTGCGCCATGTGCTTGCCAGCGCGGCGCACGATCTGGCGGATCCGTTCACGGGTCAGGCTGTTATCGATGCTGAGCGCCAGCTTGGTATCGCCGGAGAACATGCTACGCTCGATAATCGCACGATCGCGCTCCAGCCGTTCGTGCAGCTTTTCCAGCTCGACCGGGTCGGGGCCTGCCATGTGGGCACGAAAACTCGCCGGAAGATCGGGGCGGGATTCGCGGATGTCACGGGCGGGACGACGGGTCCGGGCGCGCTTGCGCAACTGTTCGACGCCTGTCTTGCGCTCGGCTTCGATATAGGCGTCGACCAGCGCGATGCAGGCCTGATTGGCGAGATGTTCCGAGGCGGAGCTCTCGGTCCGCTCCAGCGCCGCTTCGTCTTCGATCAGCGCTTCGAGGCTGGTTTCCTCGCCATCGTCGCTGATAGACCCGGTGGTGAGAGCGATCGTCACCGCTTCCACCTTGCGGGCGGACGGCCGCTGATCGGTCATCAGGCGGAAGCGCAGGCTCTGCAGTTCGCCACGGATCTGCCAGTTGAGGAAGGTGGTAAACTTGGCCTTGGTCGGGTCATAGGCCTCGATCGCGCGGTGGACCGCAATCGCACAGACCTGCTCGGCGTCTTCATTGTCCGTCGTCAGAACATTTGGCACAACTTGCGGCGTAGGCTTACGG
>CEQK01006780.1_pt1 | contig 26845 bp, 24 predicted proteins | sample 531051 | NCBI WGS metagenome assembly CEQK01 (sample SAMEA2621229, study PRJEB7988) | marine metagenome | biome: marine biome (ENVO:00000447); feature: deep chlorophyll maximum layer (ENVO:xxxxxxxx); material: "saline water (ENVO:00002010), including plankton (ENVO:xxxxxxxx)" | depth 150 m
CCTACGAGTTTCTCGGTAGCCCGGAGGGCGAGCTGGCGCTGGTGCAGGCGTGCATCTACCTCGCCACAGCGCCCAAATCGAACGCGGCCTACATGGCGCAGAAGGCGGCGTGGCGCAGCGCGAAGGAAACCGGCAGCCTCACTCCTCCCAAGAACATCCTCAACGCCCCGACCAAGCTGATGAAGAACATCGGCTATGGCGAAGGCTATTCCTACGACCATTCGGCTGAGGATGCGTTCTCGGGCGACAATTACTGGCCCGACGAGATGGAGCCGCAGGGGTTCTACCAGCCGACCGGGCGCGGCTTCGAGAAGCGCGTAGCGGAGCGGATGGAGTTCTGGGCGGCGCGGCGCAAAGGGCGCGATTGAACCGCTTCTCCCACTTCCTCGCGATCGACTGGTCTGGCGCGAAGGGCGCGCGGCACAAGGGCATTGCGCTCGCGCTGGCAGACCTTGGCGACGGCCCGCCCCGCCTGCTCCGCCGTGACCAGCTGTGGAGCCGCGAGGATGTACTCGTCCTGCTGCGCGACGATCTGCCGCCCGATACGCTGGTCGGCATGGACCTGGGCATCGCGCTGCCCTTTGCCGATTGCGGCGCGTTCTTCCCCGGCTGGGAGCATTCTCCGCCGCACGCCAAGGCGCTGTGGGCGCTGATCGACGATCTGTGCGCCGACGACCCGCATCTCGAAGCAGGCGGCGCGCTGCGCCATCGCGAACTGGCGCGCTATTTCCGCCATGGCGGCGCACACGAAGGCGATCGCTTTCACGCGCCCGATGCCGCAAGCCGCGAAGGGCGCTTTCGCGTCGCGGAGCAGGCGCAGCGGGCGATGGGATGCCGCCCGGTCTCCAACTTCAACCTCGTCGGCGCGGCGCAGGTCGGCAAGTCGAGCCTGACGGGAATGCGGCTGCTCCACCGGCTGGGCGGCGCGCTGCCGGTCTGGCCGGTCGACCCATTGCCGCAGGCAGGTTCCGTGCTGGTGGAGATATACACCGCGCTTGCCTCACTCGCCGCGCTGCCCGCGCGTCGTGGACGCAAGGTGAGAGATCATTCGGTGTTGAACGAGGCGCTGGCCGCGCTCGGCTCCGGCCCGGTTGCGGGCTCCGGCCCGATCGACGATCACAGCGCCGACGCGCTGCTCACCGCTGCATGGCTACGCCTGAATGGAGAGGATGTGAGGCTCTGGGCTCCACCCGCGCTCGACCGGCGACTGGCACAGACCGAAGGCTGGACCTTCGGCGCGCGCTGACCCTCAGGCGGGGATCGCAGGCAGCGATGCTTCGCTGCTCAATCGGTCGAGCGTCTGCAGGTTGCTCTGTTCGGCTTGGCCCGGGATCAGGAAAGCATCGACCAGCCACCACACGCTCAGCACGAACCAGCCGAGGAAGAACGGAATCCAGCCCAGCAGCAACAGCGCGAGTTGCGCCACTCCGCTGCCCGTACGGCCGAGATAGAACCTGTGCGCGCCGAATGAACCGAGGAACAGCCACAGAATATAGGCCGCCGCGACGGACTTCTTCCGGGCGTCGTATTGCAATTGCGTACGAAGGTTCTGATCCACGTCTGTTTCCTTGGCGCTACCTGCCCTTGTGTACCAGATCGGGGCAGTTTTGCCAAAGCAAAGCGGGTCGCGCTCGCCCAACGGCGCCCCAAGATCGACCTCTGATCGACGGGCATCGACAGGCTTTACGAGAGCCGCATTTTGCCCCAAGGCGCTGCGGCACCAAGGGCCGGTTTAGCTCAGCTGGTAGAGCAGCGGTTTTGTAAACCGAAGGTCGCGGGTTCGATTCCTGCAACCGGCACCACAGGCCCGGCTGTCGCCGCGATGCCGGATGGCCGGGGAAGCTGGCCGGCAGCTCCCCCTACCCCACTCCCGGTGCCGGGTCAGTCGGCCTTCGGCGACGTCTCCAGCGCTTCCAGAATGGCCGCCCACGAAACCAGCTTGAAGTTCTGCGCGTACGGCGGATTGATGCCGTCCTGCGCCACGAACAGGCCTGCTGGATAGTCCGGGCCAAAGCTTCCGGCATGCAGATCGATCCCGTCGGTCTCCTCGGTCGCGCCGACTGCGCCCTGCGCGATCCGGAAACGGCCGACCGGCTCCATTCCGGGAAGGCGGAACACCGCGTAGGCATTGTCGCCCTGCGAGGATGCGATCAGGTATCCGCCTCTGTGCCCCTCGGGCATCAGCGCGAGGCCTTCGACATCGGCGACCAGCATGCGGTTGTCGATCGGGGCGAGCAGTTCGCCCACCGGCTCGGATCCGCCCACGCGGAAGCGCCAGATGCCGCCGTTTTCTTCGCCCACATAAAGTCCGAAATTACGCGCATCGACCACGCAGCCTTCAGCCTGACTGGGCACGCTCATCGTGTGTTCGATCCTGCCGGTCCAATCGTCGCGAATCCGGACCTGATTGATCGTCCCGTCCTTCAGCACGGCAAAGGCGACCACGGCGTCGCCCGCGTTCGTAAATGGCGGGGTCCACAGGCACAGGCCGTAAGCCTCCCCAGCGCCGCTTGCCACCGAACCCAGCGGTTCGAGCCGCGCGCTCTGGGTGCCGAGCCGGAACAGCGCGATCGCGGAATTGTCGGGATCGGTCCGGTCGCTCGCCGCGACCAGCACCGTGCCGTCCGCCAGCGTGACCAGATCGACATTGTTGAGCAGTCCCGCATCGAGGAAGAACAGGTCTTCGCCCTTGAGATTGTAGACGTGCAGGCCCGCCTTCTTGTCGGTTCCCACGATCAGGCTTTTGGACGGGTCAGCCCGGTTACGCCAGATCGCGGGATCATCCGCCGCGTCCTCGTTTCCGGTGCCCACCGGCGCGGTCTCCGCCGTGGCGTAGACCGACACCGCAGGATCACCCGTCACGGGCACGGTGGCGCAGCCTGCCACCGCCAGCGCAAGGCCGGCGGTGGAGAGAAATTTAGAACGCATCCACATCAGAAGGTCACCCTTACGCCGCCCTTCATCGTCCAGCTATATTCCTCGAACTGATAGGGATTCCGCTGGCCGCCGAAATTGTTGTAGGCGTAGTACTTGGCGTTGTTGATGTTGACCCATTCGTAGAACAGCTTGATGTTCTTGGTCAGCTTGTACTTCGCGCTCAGATCGAGCTGGAAGTGGTTGTCGACATACCGGTCGAGCGCGGCCTCGTCGGCGATCTCGTCGAGATAGCGGTCGCGATAGGTGCCCGCCAGGCGGATATCGAGCGGCCCCTTGTCGTAACCGAGCACCACGTTGAACGTGTGGCGCGCGGTCGCAGGCAGCGGGATGTCGCGCGGGTCGCTCTGGTCGCCATCGGTGAACACCGTGCCCGTCGCATCGGTATAGGTGTAGTTGGCCTGGACCAGCAACCCGTCCAGCGGGCTCGGCAGGAAGCTGAGCGACTGGGCGAAGCTGGCTTCGAACCCGAAGACCTTGGCTTCGTCGCCGTTGATCGGGATCACCGCCTCGTCGTAGGCGATGCCGTTGAAGACCCCGTCCCGCTGCACGGTGTCGACGATGTAGTCCTTGATATCCTTGTAGAATACCGCACCCGTCAGCGCGCCATTGCTGTTCATGTAGTATTCCAGCGAGGCGTCGAAGTTCCACGCACGATAGGGATCGAGCGCGGGGTTCCCGAATTCGCCTTCACGCTCGTCATCGTCGTTCTGCTCGACCGCGAAGCGCGGGGCGAGCTTGCTGAGCTTGGGTCGCACCAGGCTCTTGTACCCGGCCAGACGCAGGATCAGGTTGGGCTGCGCTTCCCAGCGGATGTTGAGGCTGGGCAGCCAGCTGTCGTAGTCCTTCTCGAACGCGACCGGGCTGACGATGACGGTGTCTTCGCTCGCCGTGCCGCCGCCGGGCAGCGTGCCGTCTTCCTCGATCAGCGTCACCGTGTTGCCGAGGATGGAGTTGCGCGTGTTCTCGAACCGCACCCCGCCGATCACGCGCAGGGTGGAACTGTCGTATCGGCCGAGCAGATACCCGGCGAGGATATCTTCGGAGACCGAATAATCCTCCACCGCGCTGTCGAAATCGCTGTCAACGGGCTGGAGCTCGAAATCGTCGAAATTGGCGCGGAAATAGTCGCTCGCCCCGGTGTAGCTGGCGACCGGCGAGATGTCGGTGATGCGGTAGGTCTGGGTGCCGAGAACGTCGGCCAGCGAGAACGTGCCCGGGCCGTCGTATCCGTAGAACTCGACCTCCTTGTTATAGGTCTTGTCGCGCCAGCGGCCTTTGAAGCCCGCCTGCACCGTGAACTCCCCGCGATCCATCGCGAAGCGGCGGCCAAGGTCGAACTTGGCGGCGTATTCCTCGTCCTGCGCGTCGGACAGCGCGGTCAGCTCGATATCGTTGAGCTCATATTCGGACGGATCGTAGAAGCTGCCCGGATCGGCGATGACCGAATAGATCGGGCGGCGCTGGTCCGAATAGTCGAAGCCCAGGGTCAGCCCGTCGTCGGAGAAGCGCTGACGGAATTCGGCCGGGTCGACGTTGCCTTCCTCGGTTTCGGACGACTTGGCCCAGCTGCCCGAGTATTCCGCGAACCAGTCGCCCCAGTCGCTTTCACCGCCGACCACGATCGAGCGGATCTTCTGCGATTCGAGGCGATCCTTGATGTCACGCTCGACCCCGATCCGCTGGCGCAGATCCTCGCCCGGTTCGGACGGATCGTCGATGGTCGCATCGCTGAAGGTCGCGCCGTTGGCGGTGATGGTGGTGGGACCGAAATCTTCGAAATCACCCAGATCGAAGGTCGTGCGGCGGCGATATTCCTGGTCGTCGAATTGGCTGTAGATGCCGCGTACGTACAGCTTCGTGCTGTCGCCGGCGCGGAAATCGAAGTTGAGCGAGGCGCTGATCCGCTCGCGCTCCACATCGTAGTCGCGATACTGGACTTCGGTGGGGAAGATCATCCCCGCGTCCGAATAGTCGTCCGCCTCGATATTGTCGGTTTCGAACTTGCGCTTGTAGTAGGAAAGGCCGCCCGAAACGCCGACATTGTCGCCCAGCCGGGTGGCGAAATCGACGCTGCCCTTGGGGCTGATATGGTCGGCGTAGTCGTTGTAGCTGCCTTCGATCTTGGCTGTCAGCAAGCTCTTGCGACGGTCGAACGCGCTGGTCGTCTCGATCTCGACCGAGGCGCCGATCGTGTCGCCGTCCATGTCGGGGGTCAGCGACTTCTTCACCTCGATCGATTCGATGATGTCGCTGGAAATCACGTCGAGCGCGACCGAGCGCACGTCGCTTTCGGGCGACGGCACGCGCACCCCGTTAAGCGAGGTCGAGACGAGATCGGGGTCGAGCCCGCGCACGCTCACGAAGCGGCCTTCGCCCTGATCGTCGAGCACGTTGACGCCTGGGACGCGGCGCAGCGATTCGGCCACGTTCTGGTCGGGAAACTGGCCGATCGCATCGCGGGTGATCACGTCGCTGACGCCGTCGGCCTCACGCTTCATGTTGAGCGCGCTCGCCTGGTTGGCGCGCTGCCCGACCACCAGGATCATCTCGTTGCCGCCATCGACCGGCGACAGCTGCAGCGTGACGTCGATCTCTCCGGTCGCGGGCACGCTGACCGTCTCGCTGACGGTCTGCGCGCCGACATAGCTCGCCTCGATCGTGTATTCGCCTTCGGGAACGTCGGTGAAGAGGAACGAGCCGTCGCGATCGGTCGTGGCGGAACGGTTCAGTTCGACGATCCGCACCTGGGCGGAACGCAGTGCGACCGTATCGCTCCCGTCGACGACATAGCCGCCGACCTCACCCGCGATTGCCGGTGCGGCAAGAGCGGTGGCGAGCGAAATTATGCCAACCCGCGTGGCGAAACGCATCTTCTTCATCTGTAAAACCCCTAGGCTTGATCCCTGTGGGGCGCCGTTAGGAGGGGAGTTTTACGCCTGCTTGACGCATTTGCGTCAGTTCGGAGAATCCGCGAACCAGCCGGTCGGCTGTGTCATAATCGTCACGTATCGGTCAGAATTCTCCGCCGTCAGCCGCGCCCGCGATAATTCTGGACGCCCTGTTCCGGCACCCACAGACCTTCTGGCACCGCGCCGCTCTGCCAGAACACGTCGATTGGGATACCGCCGCGCGGATACCAGTAGCCGCCGATCCGCAGCCAGCGCGGTGCCATCTCGTCGAACAGCCGCTGGCCGATGCCCACGGTCACATCCTCGTGAAAGCCGCAATGGTTGCGAAAAGACCCGAGGAACAGCTTGAGGCTCTTGGATTCGACGATGGTCGCCTGCGGGGCATAGTCGATCACCAGATGCGCAAAGTCGGGCTGGCCGGTGACCGGGCACAGCGAGGTGAATTCGGGCGCGGAAAAGCGCACCATGTACAGCGAACCCTCGCGCGGATTGGGCACGTAATCCAACTCGGCTTCTTCGGGGCTTGCAGGCAGGCCGGTCGACTGGCCGAGAAAGCGCGGGGTGCTGCCGGTCTGCGGGTCGTTGGATGTGTCGCTCATGCCGCGTCCTTGCCTTCATCGTGCGCGCGGCACAAGCAAGCCTTTGCGTAGCGGCGATTCACCGCCTATTCAGCGCCGCCCTGCCCGGTGTACCGGCATCTTTCTCCTGCTCCGAAGTCCGAATTGATGAGACGCGCCCTTTTCCCCTGCCTGCTGTTATTCGCCGCCACGGCTGCCCATGCGCAGTCCGCCAGCGACTTTCAGCTGCCGCCCGATCCCGACGCGACGCCCACCGCGCGCCCGCAGGCGCAGGGGCCGATCGATCTGGAGGGAGAGAACCGCAGCGCGCCGCGCGTGATCCTGCCGCCGACGGCCACGCCGACGCCAGCCGTCACGCCGCGCCCCAGCGCATCTCCGCGCGCGTCCGAGACTCCGCGCCCCCAGCCGAGCGCCACCCGTTCGGCCCGCCCGAACCTGCCGACCAGCGATGCGCCCGTTTCCACCCGCGAAGTTCTGGCCGAACCCGCGCCGAGAGCCAGCGCGCCTTCCCGCGCGAGTGCTGACAGCCAGGATTCCGGGGCCGGCTCTGCGCCGGGCGATACTGGCGTAGTCGACATCGGTGCGCAGGAAACCGCTCCCGAACCCGACGCCGCTCTGCCTGCCAATGTTCTGCCCGAGACCGTGCCCGATGACACGGCGCAGCCTGTCGACGCGTTTGGCGCATCGTCAGACAACGAAGGAACGCCGGGCTGGCTGTGGGGTGCACTAATGGCGGGGCTCGCGCTGCTGCTCGGCGCGATCATCCTGTTCGCGGCCCGTCGGCGCAGGCGTGCCCGGGCCGAGGTGCAAGCCGCTCCGGCCGACCTTTCCGGCCCGCCGCTGCGCGAAATCCACAAGCATAGTGCGCTCCCGCGCCTCGAAGCGGCTTCGCTGGGCATTGAAGCGCATGCCACCACGCTCAGCCGCAGCGTGGTCAACGCGACGGTCGCGTACCGCCTGACGATCGTCAATCGCGGGCGCGCGCCGATCTCGCAGGTCCGCGTCGCGGGCGATCTGACCACCGCCCACGGGCGCGTGCCGACCTCGCAGCAGGTCGCCGATCCCGACCATTCCTACCCCGAACTGCACACGATCGACCATCTCGATCCGGGCGAGCGGGCGGTCATTCGCGGGGAATTGCGGCTTCCCTTGAGCGAGGTGCGCGCCCTGCAGCAGGGCCAGGTGCCCGTGTTCGTCCCGCTGATGCGGCTGACCGTGCACATTGCGGAGCAGAAGCCGTCCGCGCATACCTTCGTCATCGGTAGCAAACCGGCAGGTAGCGCCGCGCGCCCTGCGCCGTTCCGGCTCGACGAAGGCCCGCGCACCTATTCTCAGCTGACCACCCGCGCACTCGCCTGAGCGCTCGACAAGCCGGGGGCCGACCGGCTATCCGCGCTGGCAATGGACATGCTCGTTTCGACCGAGCGGCTGGCCGAAGAGCTGGCCGCGCCCGACCTCGCGGTGCTCGATGCCTCGCTGCACCTGCCGATGGCCGAGCGCGATGCGCGCGCCGAATTCGAAGCCGCGCATATCCCCGGCGCACGCTTCCTCGACCTCGCCGGGCTGCACGATCCCGCCTCCGCCCTGCCCGGCAAGGTGCCCGACGGTGAACGGGTCGCGCGCTGGCTGGGCGAGCGCGGCATCGGCGCGCAGACGCGGATCGTGCTGTACGACGATTCCGATCTGCGCAGCGCGTGCCGCGCATGGGTGCTGCTCGACCTCGCAGGCCTCGGCAATATCGCGGTCCTCGATGGCGGGCTGGCAAAGTGGAAGGCCGAGGGTAGGCCGCTGGAAAGCGGGACGCCCGAGATAGCCGCGATGGATCGCCCGGCGACCACGGTGCGGATCACCGACATTCGCGAAAAGGCCGCGATGCTCGCCAATCTCGACGATCACCGCGAGCAGGTGGTCGACGCGCGCGATGCTGGCCGCTTTACCGGCAGCGTAGAAGACACGGTGCACGGCCTGCCCGGCGGGCACATTCCCGGCGCGCGGCACCTGTTCTTCCGCGATGTGCTGGCGGAGGACGGGACGTTTCGCGATCCCGAGACGCTGCGCGCGCTGTTCGACAAGGCAGGGCTCGATCTCGACCGCCCGATCGTCACCACCTGCGGCAGCGGCGTAACCGCGTCGGTCCTGCTGTTCGCGTCGCGGCTGCTCGGCGCTCCGCAGACCGCTCTCTATGACGGCAGCTGGAGCGAATGGGGCGCAGACCCCGACACACCCAAGGAAACCGGAGAAGCCCGCTGAGCAAGATCGACAAACCGACCGGATCGCCAAGGGGTGTCGGCACCGCCGCCGTCCTCGCCGGGCGGCGCGAGGAGTGGACCGGACCGGTGGTCAATCCGCCGATCTGGCGCGGCAGCACGCATCTTTACGAGAGCGAAGCCGACCGGATCGCCGCGCTGGCGCATAACGAGGACGGTCATTTCCACTATGGGCGCCGGGGCGCGCCGACCCAGTGGTCGCTGGCCGAAGCGCTGACGCAGCTCGAGCCGGGTGCCGAGGGCACCATGCTCTATCCCAGCGGCACCGCCGCGCTGGCAGGCGCGATGATGAGCGTGCTGGAACCGGGCGACGTGCTGCTGGTGCAGGACAATGTCTACGAGCCCACCCGTTCGATCGCATCCGGCCTGCTCAAGCGGTGGGGCGTGGAAGCGCGCTTTTTCGATCCCGCCGATCACGACGCCTACGCCGCCGCTTTCGATGACCGGACCACAGCCGTGATGCTGGAGACGCCCGGCAGCCTGACGATGGAAGTGCCCGACGTCCCGCGCCTTGCCGAGATCGCGAAGGATAAGGGCGCAGCCGTCCTGATCGACAACACCTGGGCCACGGGAGTGGGCTTTCCCGCACTTAAGCACGGCTGCGACATCACGATCACAGCGCTGACCAAGCATGCGGGCGGCCACTCGGACGTGATGATGGGCGCGGCGAGCGCGGGGGCCACGTATTACGCCAAGCTACGCCATACCGCGCAGAGCCTCGGCCAGGTGGTCTCGCCCGACGATGCCGCGCTGGTCGCCCGGGGCCTGCGCACCATGCCGCTACGCCTCAGGCAGAGCACCGCCAGCGCGCTGAAAATCGCGCACTGGCTCAAAAGCCGCGCCGAGATTGCGCATGTGCTGTGCCCGATGGTGGAAGGGTCGCCCGGCCATGAATTGTGGGCGCGCGATTTCAGCGGCGGGTGCGGTCTGTTCAGCTTCGTGCTGGCCGGTCACACCTGCGAACAGCGCGCCGCCTTCGTCGACACGCTGGAGCTGTTCGGCATCGGCTACAGCTGGGGCGGGTTCGAAAGCCTTGCCCTGCCCTTCGATGCCGCGCGCATCCGCAGCGCGAGTGACTGGCCCAAGTCCGGCTGGCGCGAGGAAGATCACCTCGGCATTCGCCTCGCCATCGGGCTCGAAGATGCGGATGACCTGATCGCGGACCTTGACCGCGCCTTCGCCACGATCAAGCATAGCTGATGTCTGGCGTCGGCCCCACTTCCGCAACCGAGGCGGTTCTGAACCCCGGAGCGAGCCCGAGCCCCACGCCCACGGCCAGCGCCGATCCGCTGCAGTCGGGCGAACAGGTGATCCTGCAAGCAGTGCCCAGCGACGGGGCAACCGCTGCCGCCACTCCAATCCCCGCGCCCACCGCATCACCCACCGATTCGGTGAAGGCGGCGGACGAACTTGCCCAAGCGGTCGGCCAGCAGAGCCAGACCGTGGGCGACGTCATCCAGTCGCTTCAAGGCATGTCGATCGACGTAGGTTCGATGACGATTTCTGTGTGGTCGGGGATCGTCTTCATCGCCGTGACCATCGGCGTCTTCGCGTTCGCGTTCTTCGGCAGCAAGCTCGCGCATCTGGGGCTGGCGCGGGTCACCCGGCTCGACCAGACCCGCCGCCTGCTGGCGGAGAAGATCGTCACCATCGGTGTCTGGGGCATGGCCATCCTGATCGGGATCGACCTGCTCGGGATAGACCTCACCGCGCTTACCGTGTTCTCCGGCGCGTTCGGCCTCGCGATCGGTTTCGGCCTGCAGAAGACCTTCGGCAACCTGATCGCGGGGATCATCCTGCTGATGGACAAGTCGATCAAACCGGGCGACGTCATCGCGATCGCGGATCAGGCGGGCGTCTCCACCTTCGGCCAGATCCGCAAGATCGGCATTCGCGCGGTCTCGATCACCACCCGCGACCAGAAGGAATACCTGATCCCGAATGAGAACCTGATGATCAATCAGGTCGAAAACTGGTCCTATTCCAGCCGCAACGTACGCATGCAGGTGCCGGTCGGGATCAGCTACCACGCGGATATCGACAAGGCCGAAGAACTGATGCTGGAGGCCGCGCTGTCGTGCGACCGGGTGCTCAAGTCCCCCCCGCCGACCGTCTGGCTGGACGGGTATGGCGACAGCAGCGTCAACTTCATCATCCACGTTTGGATCACCGACCCTGAGGCGGGGACGGGCAATGTGAAGAGCGCGGTGCTCAAGAAACTGTGGCACCTGTTTCAGGAACACGAGATCGAGATCCCCTTCCCCCAGCGCGACATCAACCTGCGCAATGCGGAAGGGCTGGACCAGCTGATCGCGGCGCTCCAGCAGACTCGCGCGAAATCGGACAAGCCCCAGGCCAAGGAATAGGCGCTAAAGAATAGCTAGCCGCACGCGAACCCATTCTGGTTGGCGCGCATCCGCCGCTCCCGCCATGTACCTTCGCATGGCAGATACCGGCACAATTTACCTCGTGGGCGCAGGCCCCGGCGACCCCGACCTCCTCACGCTGCGCGCAGCGCGCCTGATCGAGGGGGCGGACCTGATCGTGCACGACGGGCTGGTCGACCCCGCGATTCTGGCGATGGCGCGCGAAGGCGCAACGCTGATCTCGGTCGCCAAGCGGCGCTCGAAGCACACCCTCCCGCAGGACGATATCAACGCGCTGCTGGTGCGCGAGGCAAAGGCCGGGCGCTCCCCGGTGCGGCTCAAGGGCGGCGATCCGCTGATTTTCGGGCGCGGCGGCGAGGAAGCCGAGGCGGCTCGCGCCGCTGGAGTGGCCGTGGAGATCGTGCCCGGCATCAGCGCCGCGAACGGCGCGGCGGCGGCGGCGCAGATCGCACTGACGCACCGCGACGCCTCCAGCATCGTCAGCTTCGTTGCCGGCCAGTGCAAGGGGCTTTCAGACCAGAACTGGTCCGGCCTTGCCGGCAAGGGCCGCACGCTGGTGATCTACATGGGCGTGAAGACCGCAGGCGACATCGCGGACAAGCTGATGGCGGACGGTCTGTCGCCCGACATGCCGGTCGCGGTGATAGAGAATGGCGCGCGCCCCAACATGCGCGTCCTGCGCGGGCTCCTCGCGGGCCTGCCCGACCTCGTCGAGCACGAAAGCGTCACTTCCCCGGCGCTGATCGTGATCGGCGAGGTCACCGCGCGCACCGACGCGCAGATCGCCGCCCGGGCCATGGAGGCAGCGCAGTGAACCTCATCACCGGCAACGACCTGAAGACCGGCGCGGTCACCTGGTGGACCGGCGATGGCTGGTCCACCTTGATCGAGGACGCGGTCGACGCAGGCGATGACGCAGAGGCCATCGCCACCCGCGAGGAAGCCGCGCGCCGCGTCAACGTGCCCTACGTGGTCGAGGCCGCACCCGGGCCCGACGGCACCCCGCGCCCTTCGCATATCAAGGAGCGCGTCCGCGCGCTCGGCCCGACGGTGCGCCCCGACCTCACTCTCAAACCCGATGATCCGCAAGCGATCGAGCAGGTAATCTGATGTACGCCTACGACCAATACGACCAGGCCATGGTCGATGCCCGCGTGGCCGAGTTTCGCGACCAGTGCGAACGCCGGCTGGCAGGCAAGCTGAGCGAAGACCAGTTCAAGCCGCTGCGGCTGATGAACGGCCTGTATCTGCAATTGCACGCCTACATGCTGCGCGTGGCAATCCCCTATGGCACGCTCAACGGCGGTCAGATGCGGATGCTGGCGACGATCGCGGAGAAGTACGATCGCGGCTACGGCCATTTCACCACCCGCCAGAACATCCAGTATAACTGGATCAAGCTGGAGGACGCGGCCGACATCCTCGCCGATCTGGCGAGCGTGGAGATGCACGCGATCCAGACCAGCGGGAACTGCATCCGCAACATCAGTTCCGACCATTTCGCGGGCGCCGCGGCGGACGAGGTGGCGGACCCGCGCCCCTATGCCGAGCTGCTGCGCCAGTGGTCGAGCTTCCACCCCGAATTTTCCTACCTGCCGCGCAAGTTCAAGATCTGCGTGATCGCGAGCGAGCAGGATCGCGCGGCAATGCGGCTGCACGATATCGGTATCCGGATCGTCGAGCGTGACGGAGAGCTTGGTGCGCAGTTCTACGTCGGCGGCGGCATGGGCCGCACCCCGATGATTGCCCCGCTGATCCGCGACTTCGTGCCGCTCGACCAGCTGGTGACCTATTCGGAGGCGTGCCTGCGCGTCTACAACCGCTACGGACGGCGCGACAACAAGTACAAGGCGCGGATCAAGATTCTGGTCCATGAACTCGGCGCGGAGGAATATACCCGCCAGGTGGAGGAGGAATTCGCCCACCTGCTGGAGCAGCGTGTCGAGCCTCCGCTGGCCGAGCTGGAGCGGATCAAGAAGTATTTCCGCGACCCCGACATGCCCGACGCTGGGCAAGACGTGGACCGCTCGGACCCCGATTTCGCGGTCTGGCTCGATCACAATACGCATGCGCACAAGATGCCGGGCTACGTCTCGGCCATCGTCAGTCTCAAGCCGGTCGGCGGCATCCCCGGCGACGCGACCGATGCGCAGATGCGCGTGCTGGCCGATCTGGCGCAGAAGTACTCCTTCGACGAGCTGCGCGTGATGCACACGCAGAACGTCGTACTGCCGCATGTCAGCAAGGCCGATCTCTACGCATTGTGGCAGGCGCTGAGCGAGGCGGGCATGGGTACGCCCAATGCGGATCTCATGGGCGATATCATCGCCTGCCCAGGCCTCGACTATTGCAGCCTCGCCAATGCCCGCTCGATCCCCATCGCGCAGCGCATTTCGGAACGGTTCGCCGCAAACGGCAAGGAAGCCGCGCTGGGCGAATTGAAGCTGAAAATCTCGGGCTGCATCAACGCCTGCGGGCACCACCATGCAGGGCACATCGGCATCCTCGGCGTCGACCGCAAAGGCACCGAGAACTACCAGCTGCTGCTCGGCGGAAGCGAGGCGGAGGACACCAGCCTCGCCAAGATCACCGGCCCCGGCTTCGACGAGCATGGCATCGTCGATGCGGTCGAGACCGCCGCCGACGTCTACCTGCGCGAACGCCAGGATGGCGAGCGGTTCCTCGACACATACCGCCGGATCGGCATGGCACCGTTCAAGGAGGCGCTCTATGCCTGAGGCAACCACCATCCGCTTGCGCGACGATACGCCCTGCATGGAACCTGCGGTGACGCTGGAGGCCTTTGCCGAGCAGACCAATGCGGTCGCGGTGCGGATAGAACCGGGCGGCGACGCGCGCGAGCTGCTGGCCCATCTCGACCGGCTGGCCCGCGTCGACATCGCCTTCCCCGCCTTCACCGACGGGCGCGGCTATTCCGCCGCGCGGATCCTGCGCGAGGCAGGCTTTGCGGGCGAGCTGCGCGCGGTGGGCGACATACTGGTGGACCAGCTGGCCTATATGCGGCGCTGCGGGTTCGATGCCTTCGCGCCCGATGCGCCGATCGACATGGCCGATGCCGAGGCCGCCTTCGCGCGCTTCCCCGAAGTGTATCAGAGCGCGGCGGACCCGCGCACGCCGATCTGGGCGCTGCGGCATGGTGGCGGGGACGCGCGGTGAACGCGCCGCAACGCCTCGCGCGCGATGTCGACCGGATCGATTCTTCTGCACGCTTCACGCAGGAGCAGGCAGACCTGCTCAACACCCGCTTCGCCGATGCGGACACGTCTTCGCTCCTCGATGCCGTGCTCACCGGCGGGCTGGCGGGGCGGGTCGCGATCGTCTCCAGCTTCGGCGCGGAAAGCGCGGTGCTGCTGCATCAGGTGGCGCAGGTGGACCAGGCGACCCCGGTGCTGTTTCTCGACACGCTGAAGCACTTCCCCGAGACGCTGGCCTATCGCGACACGCTGATCGGCGAACTCGGCCTGACCGACCTGCGCATCCTGACGCCGGACGAGGCGGAGCTGGCCGAGCGCGATGAAACCGGCCTCAGGTGGTCCTACGACCCCGACGGCTGCTGCGATCTGCGCAAGGTCCGCCCGCTGGCCCGCGCGCTGGCCGGGTTCGACGCGACCCTGACCGGGCGCAAGGCGTTTCAGGCGGCAACCCGTGCGGACCTGCCCCGGTTCGAGATCGACCATTCCGATGCCGCCGGGCGGCTCAAGATCAATCCGCTGATCGATTGGGACGCCGCGCGGATCGCGGCCTATTTCGAAGAACACGACCTCCCCCGCCACCCGCTGGTGGCGCGCGGCTTCCCCTCGATCGGGTGCGAGCCGTGCACCCACAAGGTCGCGCCGGGCGAAGACCCGCGCTCGGGCCGGTGGAAAGGGTGGGACAAGGTCGAATGCGGCATCCACAAGCCGGGCGAGGAACCGTTCCTGTAGCCCGATCGCCGGGGTAGAACGAGCTAGAGCATCCCCGCTTCGCGATACCATTGCGCGGTGTCGCGCAGGCCGTTTTGGGTAAGGATCTCGGGTCGCCAGACAGCAGGCGGCACGGCGCGATCGCGGCGGACCGTCCAGTCCTTGTGCGCGAGGTAGCCCGCGCGGTCGCGGGTCAGCCGCGCATTGCGGCCGCGCACCCGCTCGTCGATCATCGCCGCGGCGTGGAGCGCGAAGGCGGGCAGCGGGATCGGGAACACCGTCTTGCCCACCGCATCGCCGATGGCACGCGCCATATCGGCGTGGGTCCAGCCACCATCGCGCCCGTCGTCCGGCTCGAAAATCTGGTGCGTAATCCCCTCCCCGCCCTCGCGCAGCGCGAGCAGCAGGCGCGCGAGGTCTTGCACATGGATCATCGAGCTGCGGCCCCCGGCAGGCACCGGCAGCACGCCCTTGGTCGCGGCGCGGAACATCTCCAGATAATCAGTGTCGCGCGGGCCGTAGACGCCGGGCGGGCGCACGATCGTCCAGTCGAGCCCGCTCGCCGCAACGATCGTCTCCGCGCGCCGCTTCGACGCGCCATAGGCCGACAGCTCGGGCTCGCGCGCGGCGAGCGAGGAGACGAACACCAGCCGCTTGGCCCCCGCACGCACCGCCGCCTCGATCACGTTGAGCGTGCCGGTGACGTTGACGATCTCAAAATGGTCGGGGTTGGTCGCGCGGGTCAGCCCGGCGATATGGATCACGCATTCGGCATCGGCGACCAGATGCGCGAGCTTGAAGGGTTCGTTGAGGCTGCCGTCGACCCAGCGGAATCCGCGCCGGTTTTCCGGCACCTTGCGCGCGAGCACGCGCACCCGCTCCCCGGAATCCTCGAGCAGGTCGAGTACCGCCTGCCCGACGAAACCGGTGCCGCCGGTCAGCGCCAGAGTCATCCGGCGCGCTCGTCCGATCCCAAAATCAGATCGGCGACCATGTCTCTTCCCCCTCGCCGGGCTCTTCCCCGTCGAACCCGGGCTCTTCGGCCGGATGGCTCACCCCGCCCTCGCTTTCGCGCTCGAGAGCGGTGCGATCGGGCAGATAGCCGAGCACCGCATCCAGCAGCGCCTCAACGCCCGCACCGGTCGCGCCCGAAACGGGATAGACCGCATCGGCACCCGCCGCCTTCAGCTCGTCGCCGAACGCCTCGGCCAGTTCGCCATCGGCAAGGTCCAGCTTGTTGAGCGCGACGATGCGCGGCTTGTCCTCGAGCCCGGCACCATAGGCTTCAAGCTCGGCCTCGACCGTGCGCATCGCTTCGGCCGGGTCGTCGCCCGCAATGTCGATCAGGTGGATCAGCACCCGGCAGCGTTCGATATGGCCCAGGAACCGGTCGCCGATGCCCGCACCTTCCGCCGCGCCTTCGATCAGGCCGGGGATGTCGGCGAGCACGAAGTCACGACCCTTGTGGCGCACCACGCCCAGCTTGGGCACCAGCGTGGTGAAGGCATAGTCGCCGACCTTGGCGCGGGTATTGGTGACCTGGTTGATGAAGGTCGATTTGCCCGCGTTGGGCAGCCCGACCAGCCCCACATCGGCAAGCAGCTTGAGCCGCAGCCACACCCACATCTCCTCGCCGGGCTCGCCCGGCTGGTGCTGGCGCGGCGCGCGGTTGGTGCTGGTCTTGTAGCTGGCGTTGCCGCGCCCGCCCATCCCGCCATGAAGCAGGGTGATACGCTGGCCGACCTCGGTGAAGTCGGCGAGAATCTCTTCCTTGTCCTCGGACAGGACCTGCGTGCCCACGGGAACCTCGACCACGAGATCGTCCGCACCCGCGCCTGTGCGGTCACGGCCCATGCCGTGTCCGCCACGGCTGGCTTTGAAATGCTGTGCGTAACGGAAATCGATCAGCGTGTTCAGCCCGGCGACCGCCACGAACACCACATCGCCGCCCTTGCCGCCGTTACCGCCGTCGGGGCCGCCATACTGGATATACTTCTCACGCCGGAAGCTGACGGCCCCAGGGCCGCCCGCGCCGGACTTCAGATAGACTTTGGCTTGATCGAGAAAATGCATTGCGTCGCAGGTAAGCCGAATTGACGGGGATTGCCAGTTTTTCGCCCGCTCCGCTCGGCCATGCGCGCGGCCACTGGCCGGTTGCGGGAAAGCGTGCGCCGAACATGGCAACGAAAAAGGCCCGCACCGGGTTGTGCGAGCCCCTGAAAAACCGTCACCTGGTGGAGCCGAGCGGGATCGAACCGCTGACCTCGTCATTGCGAACGACGCGCTCTCCCAACTGAGCTACGGCCCCGTTCAGGTGTGGTAAGCGCAGAGCACGCGATGCGTTTCTGCACGAGAGCGCGCCCAATAACGAACCCGTCGAGAGACGCAAGGCCTTTCGACGGGTTTCTGTTCGTCAGCGCGACGGATCCGGGGCCGGCGGGCCCTGAAGGTCGCCCGCCGTACTGGCGGTGGCGGTCTCGGGAAGGACGACTTGGCCCGTGGTGGGCTGCTGGGTGCCTTCGGTGGCCGCAGTGCTGGGCATCACGTCGATGCTCTGCGTCTCCTGCGGGATGGTCACCGACTGGCCGCCGGGATTGTCGATCGGCGCGTTGAGCAGAACCCTGGTTTCGGTGCCCGGCACGGTGTCATTATCGGCCACCTGCGTGGTCGGCCCGTAGCTGGGGTAGAGCCCGGCGGGAGTACCGTAGAGACGGTCCCACGTCGCGAGATTGGTTTCGTAGCGTTCGAAGGAGCGGAAGAAATCCTCGAACACGCCTTCGAACCGAGCCAGCGCGCGGGCCGAGAAGCTCTCCAGATCGGCCGGTGCGACCAGCACGGATTCGTTGCTCAATTCCAGCGCCGCATCGCAGAATGCCTGCTTGGCGGGCGGCATGGTGAAATAGTTGTAGACCTTGGTCATGTAGTTATCGAGTTCCGCCCGGCCCGTCTTGCGATCGCCGTACTTGTCGCGAAACTCCGCCTCGACCTTGTCGTTCGCCTTGTCGAGCGGCTTGTCGAAGTTGGTCAGGAACACCTTGTAGTTCTCAAGGATGTTCGCGTGCTGGGGCGCAAGGCAGTTGAGCGCGGCCACGTTGAAGGCGGAGCGCACGTTCCAGGTCGTCTGCGCAGGCGTCACATAGGCGTTTACGGTCTGACGAACGCCATCGGGCGCCACCTGCGGAATCAGCATGGTCGCAGCCGCACCCATCGGCGGGATCGGTCGCGCGGGGATTGGCGGCGGTGGCGGAGGAGGCGGAGGAGGAGGCGGCGGCGCGGGCGTGGCGCAGGCGGCCAGCAGGCTCAGGGCACCAGCGACAAAGGTGATGCGCAGCGGCGACTTCAGGTCGTCGGACATAATCGAAAGGCTCCCATCGCGGGTCTGCCCTTACGCTCCGGGGTGGAAGCGTTACGGCGACCATTATTCGCGTTACGGCACCAATAACCCATTACGAGGCATGTGAAAACGCCCGAAGCGGAAAATCCGCCCCGGGCGTCTCGTTTCGGGTTCGTCCTGCCGGATCCGGCGTTTAATCGCGCGCCGCACCCATGAAGCGCAGCAGGAACAGGAACATGTTGATGAAGTCGAGGTAGAGGCTCAGCGCCCCCAGGATGATCGACTTGCCTTCCCAGCTGGTGCCACGCAGGCGCTGGTAGTCGCTCTTGAGCCGCTGCGTGTCGTACGCGGTGAGCCCTGCGAAGATCAGCACGCCGAGGATGCTGACGGCCAGTTCAAGCGCAGCCGACTGCAGGAAGATGTTGATCACCATCGCGATCAGGATGCCGATCACACCCATAATCAGGAAGCTGCCCCAGCCGGACAGGTCCTTCTTGGTCGTGTAGCCGAACAGGCTAAGCCCGGCGAAGGCGCCGGCCGTCGCGAAGAACGTCGCAGCGATCGAGCCGCCGGTGTAGACGAGGAACAGGGTCGAGAGCGACAGCCCCATCAGGAAGGCGAAGCCCCAGAAGAGCATTTGCAAGGTCGTCTTGCTGAACTTCTGAGCACCGAAGCTCATCGCGAACACGATCGCCAGCGGCGACAGCGCGACGATCCACATCAACGGACCGCTTGCGAAAGTCACAGCCAGACCGCTCTGCGCGGTCAGCAACGCGACGATGCCCGTCAGCAGTACGCCCGAGCACATGTAGTTGTAGATCGAGAGCATGTACTTGCGCAGCCCTGCATCGAAGGTCGTGCGCGAGGCGACATCGCCCCCGGCGCGCGGCACAGAGCCGAAACCCTGCCGTGTGCGGTCGTCCCAGTTAGCCATTTTCAAGCCACTCCATTTGCCGGCTGCGATATGCGCCGGTTCATCGCTCAATATCGCGACAAACCGCCCGAAATTCAAGGCTGAGCTGCGCTTTTTAGGCTTAACACCTGTTCAGATTCGATGACGCATTTCTGCGGTTTTCGCTCACGCTTCGCCCGCCGCGTCGATCATCGCCGCTTCCAGCGCGTCCTCGGGTGATTTGTTGCCCCACAGCACGAACTGGAACGCCGGATAGAAGCGGTCGCATTCATCGACCGCGTTTTCGATCAGCGCCTGCGCCTGACTGATCGACAGCATGCCGTCATCCGCCAGCAGCGCGCCGTGGCGATAGACCAGCACGCGGCCCTGGCTCCAGATATCGAAATGCCCGAGCCAGACCTGCTCGTTGACCAGACTGAGCAGTTCGTAGGCGGGCATCAGCTGTTCCTTGCTGACCCGGATATCGGGCAGGCAGATCAGCTGCAGCACGCCGTCCTGCGGGCGGAGCACCGCGCGCAGCTGGTACTTGACCCAGGCCCCCTGGATTTCGCCGCCCAGCTCTTCGTCGGCATGGGTGTCCAGCGCCCAGCCGCGCGCGTCGAACAGCGCGGCCAGCACATCCATCGGCGCGCCGTATTCGCTGCCGATATTGTCGTTCAAAGCGGTTTCCATTGGCGATCCCTATACCCGTCTGTCTTTCTCACCACCTCTTGGGCGAAGCACGGGGGCGCACGCAAACCCGCCGGGCAAGCCAGCGGTGCAAAAGCATTAACCCTGTTCACGCCTTGTGGGAAAAGCACTTTTCCGGGGATGAACCGCCCTGGCGGATCAGCCCAACGGCTCGACCGCAGCGCCTTCCGGGCTGGTCCAGATGAAGGAATCGATATTGTCGGCGGACAGCGCGTTGAGCGCCTTGCGCGCATCGGCCTGGCTATCGAACGGCCCGGCCAGCAGCCGATTGGTCTGACCCCACGCGATGGTGAAGGGTTCCGCCCCCTTCAGCGCGTCGATCTTGCGATATTTCAACCGCCAGTCGCTGCGCAGCAGGGCAAGATCCTGGCCGATTCCCAGCTGGAGCCAGATCCGGCGCGGCGCGGGCGGCGGTGGCGGCTCCTTCTTCTCCCGCTTGGGCGTGATCGCGCTGATATCGACCACATCGCCGCCGACCACGTCGACATTGGTCGGCTCGGCAAACTCGGCAAAGGCGTCCGCCAGATCGACCGGCCCCGTCACCGGGGGGCTGGCGGGCTGGCGGGTCTGGGCTGCGGCGAAGGCAGGGGCTGCCTGCCGCGATTCGGGCTGGCCCATTTCGGGGCCGATCAGTCCCGAGGCAGCCTGCCCCGACGGAGCGGCGGTTTCGGCCACGCGAGCTGCTGCGCCCGTTGCCTGCTGCGGCGTGGCGGGGGCCAGTTCACCCGCCTGTTGCGAAGCGACCTGCGGTTCCGGCGTGGGCTGGACCTCTGGTTCGGGCTGGCGAGCAGGCGGCGGCGGGATTTGGATTGCCACGCGCGTACGCGAAGGACGCATGAAGGTGCGCGAGAGCGGATCGCGCAGGTCGCGCACGGTCGGCGTGCTGCTGGCAACGCTCGCCCCCTGCTCGGCGCCGTTCGGTGTGGGAGCGGCTGCGCCGGGCGTGGCCGCGCCCGCCGCGCTCGCAATGCGCGGATCGTCCCGCCCGATCCGGGTGGCCGAGGGGTAGAGACCGAGGTTGGCGGCGGCTGCCTGCTGCGACTTCGTCAGGCGCGGCATGAACCGCAGGTAGGGCTCCATCCGCCCCGCCAGATCGCGCGGCATCACCGCGCGGGCGATCTCCAGCGCCTCGTCTGCCTGACCGAGCACGGCGAGGCCAAATGCACGGGTACGGTACGCGTTGTAGTCGCGCTCTTCCAGCAAGGGTCGCAGCTCTTCCTCGAACGCCTCGCGGTTGCCCGCGATCGCGTAGCTGAGTGCCAGACGCTGACGCACCGCAGGGTCGTTCTTGCCTTGCAGCGCCCGCTGATAAGCGGTCTGCGCGGCGTCGTTCTGGCCAACCAGATCATAGGCGAGCCCCCGGTCCGCCCATAGCGTGCCGGTGCCGATCCCCGCCTGATCGGCCTGCTCGAACAGGCTCAGCGCTTCGACCGGGCGGCCTGATCGCACGTAGGCAGCACCCATCCCCTCGGCGATCCGGGGATTCTCGGGCGACAATTCCTTGGCGCGTCCGAAGAAGCCAATCGCCGCATCGATATCGTCTAGCGAGAGCGAGGCGAGCCCGGCGGAGATCAGCGCATCGACATCGCGCCGATCCGCCGCAAGCCGCAGCAGCGCGGCGTTGAGATCGTCGGACGCGGCAGGCGGCAGCGGCTGGACCACCGCGCGCGACACCGTATCGCCAGATTGCGCCAGCGCCGGCGCACCGCCGGCCACCAGCACGAGAGAAAGCGCCGTCGGCATGGCGCGCAGAAGCTTGCAACCCGTCATCCTGCGGGTTCTAGTCATGCCGCTGCGCGCTGAACAGCCCCTTGCGCCGGGAACGGCGCGGTTCGTCGCCGTTACTGGTTGTTCTGTCGCCCGAGAAACCGCGGGATGTTGAGCGAAGAGCCATCATCGTCCTCGTCATCATCCTCTTCGGGTGCTCCGCCGCGGGACAGCTTGGCCATGCGTTCGAACAGCGTGCCGCCACCACCGCCTTGCGGCAGCGGGGGCGCGGGCTTGCGCTGCGCATCGCCCTCGCCCGAAACGAGCCCGCGACGGCGACCGCGCGACGGCGCGGGCGCTTCCTCGCCAGCGTCTTCGCCCAGCACCAGCTCGTCGGAGTCATCGCTGGAACGCGGGGGCGCCTCCTGCGCTTCGCCCAGGTCGAGCGTATCGTCGTCGTCCGACGCGCTGCCCCAATCGTCCGCCGGGTTACCGTCGAACGGCTTCCGCTCGCCGGAGGGGCGGGCGAAGGGTGCGTCGGCGGAAGGTTCGGGCGCGGCTGCGGGCGCGTCGTCTTCATCTTCGTTGCGCAGACCGGCGAGCGGATCGACAATGCCGTCGACATCCTCGGCCCCGTCTTCGTGATAGTCTTCGCTGTAGTCGCTGCTCATACGCGCACCGCCGGAGGACGGTTCACCGAACGACTGCGGCATTGCCGGGCTGGTGCCCTGCGGCTCGCCCCCGCGCTCGTCCGATTCGCCACGCTCGGCAAAATCGAGCGCCGGACGCTTGGCCGGGCGCGGTTCGGGAGCAGAGGCCATCGCGCTGCGCGGCGATGCTGAGTTGCTGCTCACGCCATCGTCGATCCCGGTCGCGACGACCGAGACGCGGATCTTGCCTTCGAGATTGGGATTGAACGCCGAACCCCAGATGATGTTCGCGTCTTCGTCCACCAGATCGCGGATGTGGTTCGCTGCCTCGTCGACTTCGAGCAGCTTCATGTCTTCGCCGCCGATGATCGAGATGATCACGCCCTTGGCGCCCGCCATCGACACGCCGTCGAGCAGCGGGTTGGCGATCGCCTGTTCGGCAGCCTCGCGGGCGCGGTTATCGCCCTCGGCCTCGCCGGTGCCCATCATCGCCTTGCCCATCTCTTCCATCACCGATTTCACGTCGGCAAAGTCGAGATTGATCAGGCCCGGCATCACCATCAGGTCGGTGATCGAGCGGACGCCCTGCTGCAGCACCTCGTCCGCCATGCGGAACGCTTCCTTAAAGGTCGTCTCCGGCTTGGCGATCAGGAACAGGTTCTGGTTGGGAATGACAATCAGCGTGTCGACATGGCGCTGAAGCTCTTCGATCCCCGCCTCGGCGGCGCGCATCCGGCGCGTGCCTTCGAACAGGAACGGCTTGGTCACCACGCCCACGGTCAGCACGTTCTTGCGCCGCGCGGCCTCCGCGATCACCGGCGCAGCGCCGGTGCCCGTGCCGCCGCCCATCCCGGCGGCGATGAAGCACATGTTCACGCCTTCGAGCGCTTCCTCGATCTGGTCGACCGTTTCTTCGGCCGCCGCCTTCCCCAGTTCGGGCCGCGCGCCCGCGCCAAGGCCGCCGGTACTTTCCGGGCCGAGCTGGATGCGGTGCTCTGCGGGGGAGGTGCTGAGCGACTGCGCATCGGTGTTGGCAACGATGAAGTCGACACCCTCGATGTCGGCCTCCATCATGTTGGCGATGGCGTTACCGCCGGCACCGCCGACGCCGATAACCGTGATCCGGGGGCGCAGATCGTCGGAAGGGTCGGGGCCGATATTGATGCTCATAAGGTCTTCACTCCGTGAAACCGGCGGCTCTCTTGCCGATTTCTCAATATATTCGTGTGGCAGAAAGCGCCGCGAACCTTAATGGTTATCCACGGTCTTTTCCACATTACTCGCGCATTTGGGCCTGCATGGCCGGGCGATCAGAAATAGTCGCGCCCGGCGCGCCAGACCCGATTGACCAGGCCCAGCCCGCGCGCACGCGTCTGCGACTGGTACTTGGCCTTAACGGTGCGGATGTCCACCGGGTCCCGCGCAGCGTAAATGCACAGCCCCACTAGCGTGGAAAACCCGGGCGAGGAATGGGCCGGCGGCAGGCCGCGCAGCGTCTGCGGCTTGCCGATGCGCACCGGGCGGCCCAGCGCGTTCTGGACGAACTCCGCACTGCCCGGCAGTTCCGCCCCGCCCCCGGTAAGCACGGCGGGCCCGCCGCGAGCCCCCGCGAAATCCATCGCCTTCAAAGCTTTGCCCGCCTCGTCGGTGATCCGGCCGAGCTGTTCGGTGACCACCGCTACCAGATCGGCGCGGTTGATCGAACCGGCGCGCGGATCGTCGGGATCGACCGGCACCTGCTCGCGATGATCGCTGGGGCTGGCAAGCGCCGAGCCCGACACGCACTTGAGCCGCTGGGCATGCTGGCGGCGAATGCCGAACCGGCTCGCAATCGCATCGGTGATGTCGCCCGAGCCGAGCGGGATCGCCCGCATCGCCTGGACCATGCCGTTGCGCAGCACCGCGACATTGGTCACGTCGCTGCCGATCTCGATCAAGGCGGTGCCAAGCTCGCGTTCCTCCGGCGTGAGCGCAGCGTGCGCCGAAGCGATCGGCGCGGCAACCACGCCTTCGACCGTCAGATGCGCGCTTTGCACCGCGGTGATGATGTTGCGGATCGGGGCCCCGTCGGCGAGCAGGATGTGCACGTCCACCCCGAGCTGTTCGGCATAGAGGCCGACCGGGTTGGCAACGCCGTGCGGGCCATCGACCGAGTAATGCGCGGGCTGCGCGTGCAGCACCATCCGCCCGTCGGGCTCCAGCGTGTCGCGCGCGGTGACCAGCAGGTGGTCGACGTCCTCTTCCTCGATCCGGCGGCCGTTGATCGGGATCTCGACCCGCGAAACGCGGCTACCCAGCCCTGCGCCCGCGCAGCCGACCCACACGCTCTCGATCGCGGTGCCGGCGTCTTTCTCGGCCCGCTCCACCGCCTCGCGGATCGCGTGGGTAGCGGCCTGGCTGTCGGTGACGTAGCCGCGCCGCACACCCGCGCTGGCCCGGTGGGAGGAGCCGAGCACGATCATCTCGCCGCCCTCGGTCAGGCCCATGATCATCGCCGATACACGGAACGACCCAAGGTTCACCGCGCCGAAGACGCGCGCAATACGTGCTGCAGCCATTATTCCGCACTCCCCTTGTTGGCGAACCGGTCCGCGCGTCCGGGCTCCCGCAAGACGTAGCGATCGGGCACGCGCAGATCGATCACGGTCGCCTTGCCCCCGAGCAGGCGGTAGAGCCCGTCCATCCGGGCGAAATCGATGAAAGCCTCCGCCGCCTCGTCCTCACCCTGTGGCAGGGCGAGGATCTGGCCGGTCTTGAACACGATGTTCCAGCGGCGCTCTCCAATGCGGTGCGCGCTGGCGATCTGCGGCTGGAGCGCGGGCGCAGCGGCGAGCACGTGATCGAGCGACTCGATCTGCTGCGCAGCGCCCGCGCCGGAAATGCGCAGCATCCCCTGCGCATCCTTCTCGGAAATCGGATCGAGCTCGATCCCGTTGCGATCGATCAGCACCAGCCGGTCGGGCTTGACCAGCACCGCGTGGGGCGTGCGCTCCTGAATGTCGATCACCAGCTTGTCCGGCAGCTGGCGCGAGACGCGCGCCTCGGCCACCCACGGCATGCGCCGCAGATCGTCGCGGATCGCCGCCAGGTTGAGCAGCGGCATCGGCGTGCCGCGATGCTCCATCACTTCTTCGTAGACCTTGAGGCGGTTCATCCGCTCGACCCCGGTGAGGTCGATATTGCGCATCTGGAAACCCGCCGCGCCCGCGCTGGTGGCGAGCTGCTGGTGCAGCAATGCGGGCACGCCCGCCGCGCTCGCGACCATCCACGCCAGCGCCGCCGCGCCCGCGAGGATCAGCGCGAGGAAGCCGCCCTGCAATTGCCGCTGGCTGATCGGCAGCGCGTTGAGCGCGGTGTTGACCGCACCCTTGCTCTGCCGGGTTGCCGCCCGGGCCTTCGAAGCACGCGAACGCGACGTGGCCGCGCGGCGAACGCCGGTTGCCTTACGCTTGACCTTGCGCGCCATCATGTCCTCCCCTGTCTGCGAGCGCATCGGCGATAATCGTCTCGACCAGATCCTCGTAGCTCATTCCGCAGTATTTTGCCTGCTCGGGCACCAGGCTGAGCGGGGTCATGCCCGGCTGGGTGTTGGTTTCCAACACGAACAGCCCGTCCAGCCCCTGCTGGTCGTCCCAGCGGAAATCGGTGCGACTGGTGCCCTTGCAGCCCAGGATGCGGTGCGCCTCCAGCGCGTAGCGCAGGCAGGCCTCGGCAATATCCTCGGGGATTTCTGCCGGGCAGACGTGGCGCGTGCGCCCGTCGGTGTACTTGTTCTCGAAATCGTAGAAGCCGCTCTCGACGATCAGCTCGGTAACGCCCAGCGCCTTGCCGCCGACCACCGCCGTAGTCAGCTCGCGTCCGCGAATATAGGGTTCGGCGAGCAGTTCGGGGAATTCCTGCCACGGGCCCTTCGCATCGCGCGCGATCGGATTACCGTAATTGCTCTCGTCGGTGACGATCGCCACCCCGACCGAGGAGCCTTCGTTGACCGGCTTGAGCACATAGGGCCGCGGCAGCGGGTCGCCTTCGTACAGGTCGTCGGTCCTGACGATCCGCCCACCGGGCATGGGAATGCCGCGCGGGACCAGCGCCTGCTTGGTCAGCTGCTTGTCGATCGCGATCACCGAGGTGGCGAGGCCGCTGTGGGTATAGGGCACGCCCATCAGGTCGAGCATGCCCTGCACCGTGCCGTCTTCACCCGGTACGCCATGCAGCGCGTTGAACACGATATCCGGCTTCGCCTCGGCAATCCGCGCGGCGACCTGCCGGTCCATATCGATCCGCGTGACCTCGTGCCCACGCGCCTCGAGCGCCTTGGCAACGCCCTCCCCGCTCATCAGCGAGACGGGCCGTTCATTCGCCCAGCCGCCCATCAGCACGGCAACGTGGAGTTTCTTGGAGAGGATCATTTGCGCCCTACCCGCTGGATTTCCCATTCGAGCTCGACGCCCGAGTTTGCGCGCACCTTTGCGCGGACATCTTCGCCCAGCTGCTCGATATCGGCGCTGGTCGCGGTGCCGGTGTTGATGAGGAAGTTGGTGTGCTTCTCG
>CEQK01079635.1_pt1 | contig 26514 bp, 36 predicted proteins | sample 531051 | NCBI WGS metagenome assembly CEQK01 (sample SAMEA2621229, study PRJEB7988) | marine metagenome | biome: marine biome (ENVO:00000447); feature: deep chlorophyll maximum layer (ENVO:xxxxxxxx); material: "saline water (ENVO:00002010), including plankton (ENVO:xxxxxxxx)" | depth 150 m
TCCCACTGAGCGCGATTCTCAATACGGTTATGAAAGGATTAGTCCTGACGCACGTCCTTTTGGGTATGATTATTTTCCTAACATAGAGGAGCTTGCTGATGCTCGGGCACATATTTTTGGTAGTGCTCTTGCGGCAAGAGACGAGGGTGTTCTTCCCGCTTTTCTTCTAGGGTTTGGAAAAGAGATAGCGGACGTGGCGGCTGGAGGAGTTACCACTTTGTTTAGACCAAGGGGAGGCATTTCGGACGTTATACAAGATTCCAAAATGGATATCCGTAACAATGCTGTAGGACGGCAGTTGTTAAAAAAAGCGGGACGAAATCCTACCAATCGTGAGTTAGCGATTTTAGCGGATAATGCAATTTTTGAACAGTTAGAGCGTCTTCGAGGCCGTGGGCAGTTAGACACGTCGGTTAAAGAAGGCCAACCGCAACTTTATTTTCCTCGTGATGAGCAAGGTCGTTTTGCTATTCAACAGTATAGACCCTAATGGCCGAACAACCTAAATCAGGTATTGCAACTTTAGCGGATCGTGCTAAAAACATGTTTCGACGGGTGGTTGAATATCCCGACCCAAGCGTTGTCATGGCAGATCAGGCGGCTCCTATTCCTGAAGTTTTAAAAAACCCGCGAACTTATATTGAGGCTGAAAAAGGCGCGGTAGCGGGAACTTTAGGTTTGCCCGGAGATATTGGTTCTATGTCCGAAGGGGTTGCTGATTATATTCAGTACATGCCTACTTTTTTGCGGGCACCTGTACAGACACTAATGCAGTTGCCGACCACGGAGGATGTTAAAGAATTTGGTATCGAAAAAGGGCTGCTGACTCGGGAAGAAACCGAAGGTGTTCCTTTTCAAGTTGGAGAATTTTTTAGTCCGGTGTCTGGAGCGGCAGCCGTTAAAGGAGCTAAAGTTCTTTCTAAATTCGGACCGCAGGCCGGGAAGTATATTTCACAAGAAGGTCTTCTTGCAGCAGAACGTCTGATGGATAAGGCTCCTGAAGTGTTTCAACCACGACTTAACATAGTCCCAGAAGGTCCAACTACGACAACAACCAGAACAGTTGACCTCGAGGGTTTTTACAGCGTTGTGCAGGAGGCAATACCTTTAATTAAACGTGGTAAGGGAACCGGCCAAGAGTTTGTTGATGAGATGAGGACGATGGCTAAAAAACAAGGTTTCCCGGAAAAGTCTTTTAATAATGAAATAAAGGCAATGGGTCTGAATTTAGATTCTAAATTTACTAAAGAAGACTTTGTACAGCATCTTAATGACAAGCGATTTACGGTTGACGTTGTTGAAAACAAAGCATCAGCATTTCAACTTAACCCCAGCGGAGACCGTTTTTTCAATGAAACTGAGAAGATAGATTTTGATGATTTGCCTGTTGGTGATAAAGATTATTTTGAAGAGGATATTAAAACAGAACGAAGAGATCTTGTTCGACGGGAATTAGAAAGAGATCTTTCAGGAGGATATTCACTAAGCCCGAAATTGGATCGAGAGGCAGCCTTTAACAAGGCAGCAATTTTAAAGGCTTTTGATGAAAACAAAACAGAATTTATTGATGTCGATGGAAATACCCAAAATTTTGAAGATAAAATTGATTCCATTGTTTACGAGATAGCTAAAGAACATTATAGCGATCCTGAGCAGGTATACCAGCGAGTGCGTGTAAGGATAGACGATGATGAACCCTTTACTTTGTTCCGAAATGGCGAATATATGCCGTGGCAGTTAAGAAGAGGTGATGGGCTGGATGCGGATAAAGTAGTAAAGGATTCAGATGGGGAAGCCGTTGTTAGTGAAGATAATTTAGCAGAAGCTCAAATACAAACAAGACAGTATTTAGAAGAACAAGGGCTTGTTTCTCTTGAAGGTGCTGGCTTAGAGCAGATGGATAAATATGCTTTGACTGATAAAATATCAACTGACTATCCTACTTATGATGGTTTCACAAATCAACCTAACCGCAGGGAGATTTTAATAACTTCCCCTGAAGTTGGAGATTTTCAAGATCATTTTACAAGAACAGATGACACGGTGGTGTCGAGTGTGATGGCTTCTGACTGGGATGGACCTATTGCTACAACGAAGGGGGATCTTCCAGCAAGCAACAAGGTTTTATACGCTGATGAAATTCAATCGGATCTTGCAATGGCAAACAGCAGATGGGGGCAAAGAACAAAAATTATAGAAACGGATGTGCTTCCGTTGTTAGATGACCTTAGATACCTTTCAGATGAACTTAGAAAGTTTCAATCTAACAGGTTACCCCCTGTAACACAAGTGCTTCAGCTTCTTCTCTCAACAACTGAACGAGCGAATTACCGCCAGTTTTTGAGATCAGAAGTAAAAGAGATAATCGACAGAGCCGTTACAAATATAATAGATGGGGTAAGTCTTTTTGATGAGTCAATTAACCCAGAAGCAGTTTCAGGCAATATTTTGATTTTAGCAGACCGTCTACGAACTGTAATAGAAACAGACCCTTTTTTATATGGATCGTTCTCTAAGAATCCAAGATTAAATTCTATTCTTTATGGTGATAATCGTTTATCTGACAAATTAACTTTCGCTAGAAAAAAACTAAAACAAATAAAAGGACCGAAAACAAATATTCCCAATCCTTGGCAAGATACTTGGCACGAGTTGGCGTTGAAGAAACTTATGAAAACGGCAGTCGATGAAGGTTATGATTATGTCATGGTTCCTAAATCAGAAACTTTGGTTGCAAAATGGGGTGAAGGTCCAGTATCAGAAAAAGCTCCCGAAGGAGCTTACAGAAAAATGTATCAAACGGTTTATGATCGTAAAATCCCTAGTTTTTTAAAGAAGTACGCTAAACAATATAATAGTGAATTAATTGATGCGGAAATTGGAAAGTCTGTGGTGCCGCTTGGAACAACTCTGATTAAAATTACTCCAGAAATGAAAGAAGCAGCCAAGGAAGGGCAGTCTTTATTTAATATTGCCGTGGGCACCGCAGCAGGGGCGGGAGCTTTATCAACTTTAGATAAGGAAGAGAGTGAAGATACTTTTGCCCAAGGAGGCGTGGTCCGTAAGCAGGGCATTGGGACTCTTAACGAAATAGCGCGGACGATGTTTCAGCGACCCCGAGGGGTTAGCGGATTATCTTCGGTTGCAAGAAACATGTTTCAGTAGAATAATGTAGCAAACATTATAAGGAAAGGTTATGGCAGCGGATTTTATAAGAAGAAGGTTTAGTGGGCCTTTGCATTATACGGTAAAAACCGGGATGAAAAAACGAGATCCGAGGCTTTCTGGAGGATTTCGTATTACTAACGAACCTGTAGCAGACGTTTCTAATGTTTTTATTACGGGAATGGAACCTAAAAAGGGACCCTTGGGAACAATTCAAAATAGATTTACGATGGGTATTAGAGAAACAAACAAGCCCGATAAATTTTATAGGTCAGAAAGTTTTGTTGACGAAGATGCTATTCCTGATGGAGTGAAAGCAAGTTTCCGAGACACTATGAATACACACACTATATCCACTAGCACAGGAGACATGGAACCTGAAGGATTAGGCGTTTTTAATGAAGCAGGACCAAATTCTCCTTTGGCGCAGTTAAAGATTAAAACATTACGAAAAAAAGGCGATGGGGCTATTATAAAAGGTTTTACTAGAGGAAGGCAGAGATAATCATGGCACAGCAACCCCCGGTATCTTTAGTAGAGAAACAAAATGATGATCCGAATGTAGCGGAAGCGTTAGATGATATTGAGATAGAAATGCCTGCATCGGTATTTCCGGCAAAAGATGCTATTCCTGATGGGATTGAGATTGAGGCTACGGACGATGGAGGGGTTGTCGTGGACATGGACCCTTTTTTAAACAAAGGTCCTGACGAGGGGGATTTTTTTCGTAATCTTGCCGAGGAGATAGATGATTCAGAATTAGGAACTATTTCAAGTAGTTTAATGAGTGAATACGAAGCTAACAAGTCTTCCCGTAAAGATTGGGAAGAAGCTTACGCTAATGGTTTAGAGTTATTAGGTTTTAATTATGAAGAACGAACACAACCGTTTCGTGGAGCAACAGGAGTGACGCACCCTTTGTTGGCGGAAGCGGCAACCCAGTTTCAAGCTCAGGCGTTTAACGAACTACTTCCCCCGATGGGTCCTGTTCGCACCACCATCCTTGGTTCCCCTACTAGGGATAAGGAAGAACAGGCCAAACGAGTTCGTGAGTTCATGAACTACTACATTACCACAGTCATGGAGGAATACACGCCTGAGTTTGATCAAATGTTGTTTTATTTACCGTTGGCGGGAAGCACGTTTAAAAAGGTATATTACGACGAAAGCATGGACAGAGCGGTTAGTAAGTTTGTCCCTGCGGAACATTTGGTGGTGCCTTATGAAGCAAATGATTTAGAAACGTGTCCTAATATAACGCAAGTGGTTAGAATGTCGTTAAACGATCTTCGTAAAAAACAACTTGCTGGGTTTTATCGGGATATTCCGGTTATTCCAGCGCAAACGTCTACCGATAGCGTAACCGATGAAATTAATTATATAGATGGCGTACAGCCGTCTAATATTGATTACGATTGCACGGTGTTGGAATGTCATGTGGATTTAGACTTAAAGGGCTACGAAGAAAAAGATGAGGAAGGAGAGGCTACCGGAATTAAAGTGCCTTACATCGTATCGATTAGCGAGGACAATGGACAAGTACTAGGGGTAAGAAGAAATTACGGGGAAGACGATCCCAAAAAAAGAAAAATACAATATTTTGTGCATTATAAGTTTTTGCCCGGATTTGGTTTTTACGGGTTAGGTTTGATTCATACAATTGGTGGTTTATCTCGTACAGCGACAGCCGCTCTACGGCAGTTAATCGATGCGGGTACTTTGTCCAATCTTCCAGCAGGCTTTAAAGCCCGTGGGTTGAGAATCAGGGATGACGATGATCCATTACAACCCGGAGAGTTTCGAGATGTTGACGCTCCCGGAGGGGCAATACGAGATAGCTTGATGCCGTTGCCGTTTAAAGGGCCAGATCCGACATTATTTCAATTGTTGGGTTTTGTGGTTCAAGCGGGGCAACGATTTGCAACAATTACTGATTTAAAGGTAGGGGATGGCAATCAGCAGGCAGCCGTAGGAACGACGGTAGCTATGTTGGAACAAGGCACTCGGGTTATGAGTGCGGTTCATAAGCGGTTGCATTACGCTATGAAACAAGAATTTCAGTTATTAGCCAAGGTTATTTCGGATTATTTGCCGCAAGAATACCCGTATACCATTGAAAATCAGGAACAATCAATTAAATCTCAAGATTTTGATGAGAGAGTGGATATTATTCCTGTATCTAACCCTAATATATTTTCTCAAGCCCAACGTATTGCTTTGGCTCAGACACAGATGCAGTTAGCAGCACAAGCCCCTGAATTACACAATATGTATGAAGCTTTTAGAAGAATGTACGAAGCATTGGGGGTTAGAGATATAGATAAAATTTTAAAAGCACCGTCTAGTACAGAGCCTGTCCCAAAAGATCCCGCGCTAGAAAACATAGATGCGTTAGAAAACACGGATTTACAGGCTTTTGAGGGTCAAGATCACGATGCTCATATTATGGCTCATTTGACTTTTGGCACTTCTTCTATTGTTCAAGCTATGCCTAATGTAGCGATTGCTTTACAAAAACATGTTATGGAACACGCTCGAATAAAAGCCCAAGAACAAGCTATTGTGGTTTATATGCAACAAAATCAGGGACAAGCTGCTTCTGAGGAGCAAATGTTAGAATTAGAGGCTTTGACAGCACAATTAATAGCCCAAGAAATGCAAAATGTTAAGGTGTTAAGTGCTCAAATTGCTGGAATTGGTCAAGAGGGCACGGACCCGGTTGTTGCGCTTAAACAACAAGAGTTGCAAATTAAACAACAGCAAGTTCAGTCTGACACAATGGATGATCAAGCTAAACTTAATTTAGAAAGACAAAAAATGGCTGAACGGTCAAGGCAGTTTAATGAAAGAGTAAGTAGCCAAGAACGTCAAACACAGGCTAGAATACAAGCTACTAATGAAAGAGAGTTGTTGAAACTTAGACAAAAAGGAGGACAGTAATGTCTCGTGTGCATATAATTAGTGGGCCAGCAAAAGATGCGCCAAAAGCAAAGAATGCCGCAGAAATTCAAGGACAAGGAACAATACCGTATGCTAAATTGGTTGAAGAAAAAACCCCAAATATTGGAAAAGCTAAAATTACTGTTGGTAAAAAGCGTGGCATGGGTGCAGCGCAGCGTGGAAGTCGTTTTACAAACGCCTAAAACATGGCTAGTATTTTTGTGGTCCCGATTGATGAGTTGGTTCCGATGCAGCAAAAAAAACTAGAAGAATTAAGTAAATACGAAAGTTATGACTTAGACCATGACGGTACGGTAACGGACGATGAAATTTCCAAATCTAAGGAAATGACAGAGTTAGAGTTACGAGAGGAAAAAAGTCATGCTCAAAAACAAATGTCGTGGACGGCTATTGCAAGTATGGTGGTTTTTACTTTATTATTGTTTACGCCGTTAGTTAGCGAAAGTCGTGTAGCAGCTTTAGCGGATCTTTTAGGTTTGTTTTATGTAGGACAAGCGTCTATTGTGGGTTTTTATTTTGGAGCACAAGCGTACATGAGCAGGTCACGTTAACATGAGTCCTATTGATATTCCATTTTATCCCCCTGTTATTAAAGACCCTGCGGAGAATATGATGCCTCCTCCTGCCGAGGCGTATGTTACGCCGCCCCCTATGTCTATGCCGTCGGAACCTCCTCCCCCTCCCCCTTCTCCGGTTATAGGAGACCCAATACAGGACTCTATTTTTAACCAAAATCAAGCTGCAACGCCCCAGTTGTCTATTGAAGATCGAATATCTCGTTTAGAGGGTCAATTCGGTGGTTTAAATAATCAGTTTAGTAACATTAGTAATTTAATATCTGGACCATTTTCTGGCGGTTTTTCTTCCTACAGGAGTAGTCCTTTTGGATATGGTGGTAGTCCTTTTGGATATGGTGGTAGTCCTTTCGGGCAATCTTCTTTTTCTCCTATGGTGTATGGTGGCATTGGTGGGTTTATGCCGTATTTTTAATGCCTGAAAAAGTTATTTGGAAAATCTACACAGATAGAAAAGGCAATTGGAGAGTAACTACAAAAGATAATGAAATACCCAACAATAGCATTGTTCGAGAGTTTTATTCTCAGAAGGAAGCTGAAAAACAAAGAATTATTTTAAATAACGTCAAGGATTACAAAAAATGATGAGTTTATTGGGATCAGTGTTGGGTTTTGGTAGTTCTTTTTTGCCGGAAGTTTTAAATTTTTTTAAACAAAATCAAGCGCACAAGCATAACATGGATCGTTTAAAGTTAGAGACAGAGTTACTAGAAAAAAGATCTGCTCTACGTTTAGACGAATTAGATAAAACGGCCGAAATTGAAGAAACAAAGGGGTTATATGAGCACGATAGAACTATTGACGCTGGCGGATTTATCAACGCTCTTCGCGGCAGTGTGCGTCCTGTTATTACTTATTTTTTCTTCTTAATGTTTGTAGCTACTGAAATTGTTATTATTTTAAAAGTATTAGAGTCGGGTAACGATTGGATGATGGCGGTTGATTTGTTATGGACTGAAGAAACCCAAGGACTTTTTGCTGCGGTTATGTCGTTTTGGTTTGGCAGTCGGGCTGTTTCTAAATATGTTAATAAATGAAAAAAATAATTTTTATCTTATTATTGTTTTTTTCTGTTAGTTCTTTTTCTTTTATTAAGAAATATCAAGAGGACAAAGAAGAACTTCGTTTTTTTTGTAAACAAAAAACTTACTTAGGCATGAGGATATATGATAATATCATTACCGGAGTTCCTTTAGAAAATATAGTTGTTTATTGGAAATATCCTCCAGTTTCTTACGAAGAGGCGGTTTTTAGGGAGCATTGGTTACATTTTTTAAAAACAGAGGTAAATAGGTTGGTTTTGCAAGGCAGGCTTTCTACAAGAGTGCAACAAACCTTGTACAAACTGTGTTTGGAAAGAGACCAGTACTACGATAATAAAAAAATATATGCAACTAACACCTAATTTTAGTTTAGAAGAACTTACTGCGTCGCAAATAGCGTCGAGACGAGGAATTGATAATACACCTAATTCAGTGCAATTAAGCAATTTAAGACGTTTAGCTACTTTATTACAAGAAGTACGGGATTACTTTAACGTTCCTATTTTTATTAACTCTGGGTTTAGGTGCAAAGAGTTAAACCAAGCCGTAAATTCATCCAGCTCCAGTCAACATTTGTTAGGTTGCGCGGCGGATATTCGTATTTTAGGTGTTTCTCCAAATTCTGCGGTTGTTCGGATTATTGAGTCGGGTATTTTTTACGACCAAGTTATTTGTGAATACGATAGTTGGGTTCATATTTCTGTTCCTAATGAAGAGGGGGAGGCTCCTAGAAAAAATGCTTTAATTATTGATAAGAAGGGGGTAAGAGTTTTTGTTTAATTATGGCTATTGATGAAATAGATGTGGTTCAATTTGTTCAAAGAACGGTAAAAGAACGTAAAGTTGTTGTTTTGGATGTTTTGGAGCATAATGGTTTGAAAAGCATGGAGCAGTATAGGGAGCTTATGGGCGAACTTAATGCTCTTAATTTTATACTACAGGAACTCTCGGGCCTGCTAGAAAAACAGGAGCAAGAATGATGCAAGCACAGTTAAAAGAGGCTTATGCGCCTAAAAATGAAGAAGTATTAAATCCTAATTTAATAGATCGATCTCTTCTAGATCGTATGCCTACCCCCACCGGGTGGCGGCTTTTAGTTTTACCGTATCGAGGAAAAGCCAAAACGTCGGCAGGAATTCATTTACCTGACAAAGTTTTGGACGATAGCCAAGTACAGACGGTGGTGGGGTATGTTTTAAAAGTAGGTCCTTTAGCTTATAAAGATAAAGAGAAGTTTTCAAAGCCGTGGTGCCAAGAAAAAGATTGGATAATCTTTGCACGTTACGCGGGATCTCGTTTTCGTATAGAGGGTGGTGAAGTTAGAATTTTAAATGATGATGAAGTTTTAGCATCTATTGCGGACCCAGAAGACATTATAAGTTTTTAGGAGATAGGTATGGCACAGGCAGAAAGCACTCAAAAAGAAGACACTGCGGTTCAAGTTGAACTACCGTTAGAAGAAGAAAAAATAACAGAGGTTCAGGTTGCTTCAGAAAGTTTAGTAGAAAAAAATGAAGATGAGCATGAAAAACACATAAGTGGGGCAGAAAAAAGAATTAACGCTTTGACCAAGAAAATGCGAGAAGCGGAAAGACAAAGGGAAGAAGCTATTCGATATGCTCAAACGGTTCAGCACGAGGCTAACCAAGTAAAAGAACGACTAAAAAACCTTGATCAAGGTTACATGACAGAGCATGGAGGTAGGTTAGAAGTAGAACAGCGACAGGTAGAAGCTGATTTAAAAAGAGCCGTTGAGTTGGGAGATGCGGACGCTACGGTAGAGGCTCAGAAAAAATTAAGTCGATTGGCTGTTCAACAAGATCGGTATGATCAAGCAAAAAATGCTCATGAACAACAAATAGCTTTAGAAAAACAACAAAGAGAAAGGGCCTCGCAACAACAGGTGCAGCAGCCCGTGCAACAACAGGTGCAGCAGCCTAAAAAACCCGATCCTAAAGCAGAAGAATGGGCCGCTAAAAATGAATGGTTTGGTCAAGATGAAACCATGACTTTTGCTACTTTTGGAATACATAAAAAAATGGTAGAGCAAGAAGGGTTTGACGCTACCTCAGATGATTATTATACTGAGCTAGATAATAGAATTCGGAATGAATTTCCGCATAAATTTAACGGAAGTTTGGTTTCTCCTAGACGGCAACAAGCCGTAGCCGGGGTTTCTCGTTCTTCTGCTAGTACGTCATCAGGGCGCAATAAAAAGGTTCGTCTCACTCCGAGCCAAGTAGCTATAGCTAAAAAATTGGGTGTGCCGCTTGAAGAATACGCGAAATATGTTAAATAGGAGAAAGAGAAATGACTGAAGAAAAAAAGCAACGTTTTGAAGGAATGAATCGGACTCCTCGCGCAAAAAATACGAGGGAGAAGGAAAGCAGGCGTAAGCCTTGGGCACCCCCCTCAATGTTAGATGCTCCACCTGCGCCAGAGGGTTACAGGCATCGTTGGATACGTTCAGAAGTTCGTGGTTTTGACGACCGTCAGAATATTTCTGCAAAGATGCGACAAGGGTATGAGCTTGTTCGTAGAGACGAATATCCTGATTTTGAAGCCCCTGTAATAGAAACAGGTAAGTATGAAGGAGTTTTTGGAGTTGGAGGGCTTGTTTTAGCTCGTATACCAGTGGAAACAGTTTCGGAAAGAACCGAATATTTTGCAAGAAGAAATGCGGATCAACAAGAAGCTGTGGATCACGATATGATGAGAGAAAACGCTCATTCAACAATGACGATTAATAAACCTGATCGTCAATCTCGTGTAACTTTTGGCGGTCCTAGAAAAGACTAGGCCGTGTAACTTGATGATGGAGAAAACCAAATGGCAAATTTAGCAACAGCCTATGGTCTTCGCCCTGTTGGACTTGTTGGAAGTGCAGTTAACTCTACTGGAGTAACTCAGTATGAAATTGCCTCAGACAACACAAACGCTATTTTTAACGGTGGCATTTGTGTTCCTTTAGCTGCGGGTGTTATTACTTATGCTGGTGCAACCAGCGGAGGCACAACACAAGCTTTAGGGGTTTTGATGGGGGTAGAATATGTAGATTCTACGACCAAGAAGACCACATTTTTAAATTATTGGCCCGGATCAGGCAGTGTTAGCGTGGATACAAATCATCCTGTAAAAGCTTTTGTTGCTGACAATCCTAACCAATTGTTCCAAGTAGCTAGTGATGCAACACTAACTGACCGTGCTACCGCACTGGCCGGAGTGTTTGCTAATGCATCTCTTGGAACTTCTGCTCGTACTGGTTCTACCAGCACGGGTCGTTCTAACTCAGCGTTGAGTGTGTCGTCTATTGCAACAACGGCTACTTTGCCTTTGCGTATTGTTGGTATTGTCGATGACGATGCTAACAGTGACTTTACGGCAGCAGGTATTCCTTTGTTAGTTAGGCTTAATGCTCATTTTAATGCACCAACCCGTCGTTTTGATTCGCAGACTACTGCGGATTCGACAGGCATTTAAGAAAGGGATTAAAAAATGGCTATTTCTCGCGCACAACTGGCGAAAGAGCTTGAACCCGGACTGAATGCTTTGTTCGGGCTTGAGTATGATCGTTATGACCAAGAACATGCTGAAATCTTTGAAGAAGAGTCTTCGGACAGAGCCTTTGAAGAAGAGGTCATGCTTTCTGGTTTTGGAACCGCTCCAGTAAAAAGTGAAGGTGGGGCAATATCGTTTGATGACGCACAAGAGACGTATACGGCTCGGTACACGCATGAAACGGTTGCTTTAGCTTTTAGTATTACTGAAGAGGCTATTGAAGATAATTTGTATGACCGTTTAGCGGCTCGATACACCCGTGCTTTAGCACGTTCAATGTCTCAGTCTAAGCAAATTAAAGCTGCGACTATATTGAACAATGCTTTTAGTGATGCAGGGGGAGACGGCGTTAGTTTGTGTAACGCATCGCACCCTACTATAAACGGGACTCAAAGCAATATTTTGTCAACTGCGGCTGATTTGAACGAAACTTCACTTGAGCAAATGTTGATTGATATTGCTGGGTTTACGGACGAAAGAGGGCTAAAAATAGCAGTTCGTGGAATGAAATTAATTATTCCAAAAGAATTGCAATTTGTTGCTGAAAGAGTGCTTAACTCTAATCTTCGTCCCGGAACGGCAGACAATGATATAAACGCAAACAAGTCTATGGGTATGATCCCAGATGGAGCGGTGGTTAACCACTTCTTGACAGATACGGATGCGTATTTCATTAAAACCGATGCTCCTAACGGCTTTAAACTTTTCCAGCGTACTCCAATTCGCACTGCGATGGAGGGTGATTTTGACACTGGAAACATGAGATTTAAGGCTCGTGAGCGTTATTCTTTCGGAGTTTCCGATTGGAGAACGGTTTTTGGTACTCCCGGAGCAGCATAAACATTTGTTTAGAAGGGCGGCTTTTCAGCCGCCTTTTTTTGTTATACTATTAAAAGACTAGGATATTTTAGTTTTAGCGACTGCCCTAGCAGATGCTTACGAAAACGCTAAAACGAAACCTTTCGTAAGGAGGAAGCAATGGCAAACACGACTTTTTCGGGTCCTGTTAGATCAAAAGATGGCTTTGATGCTATCAAAACAAGCACTACCACAGGTGAAATTACTAATACGATGTCTATGGAGACTTATGTAGCAACTGTTACTGTTGCTGACGGTGCTACCACAGGCAAAGAGTCTGCTATTGGTATCCCTTCTAATTTTATTCCAATGGGTGTGATGATAGCTGTTACTGGAGCTGCTTCTAACTCTGTTACTCTAAATGATATAGGTACGGATGCTGATACAGATGGATTTGTAGACGGTATTTCCGCGGCAGTAAATTCAACGGGATTTAAAGGGTTTTTCCCTTGCAACGGTGTTTTAGGGATGTCTGGAGGAACCACTACGGCAGCTACTGCTACAGCAGATGAGGTTGAGATTGTTTTGTCTGGAGATCCCGGGGCAGACACTACTGTTGTTATGAAATTCTTTGGGCTATCTAGTTCTTCTGACGCATCTTAAATTAGGAGGATAGATTATGGCAGACGCTGTAACGTCTCAAACTATTATAGACGGTCCCAAAAATGCGGTAATGAAGTTTACTAATGTTTCTGACGGTTCTGGAGAAAGTGCCGTTACTAAAGTGGATGTTTCTGCTCTTTCTAATAGTGCAAATGGAGATACTTGCACGGGCGTTGTTATTGAAAGATTGTGGTGGCAATGTATTGGCATGAAGGTTCAAATTCTTTGGGATGCGACTTCTGATCAGTTTTGCATAGAGCTAGGAGAAAACCAAAGTGGAAATCACGATTACACTGTTTTTGGGGGGCTTACTAACAATTCTGGTTCTGGAAAAACGGGTGATTTAAAGTTTACTACGGTGGGAGCCAGTTCTGCGGATACTTATACTATTATTGTTCACATGAGGAAACAGTTTTAATTATGGGAATGGTTAAGGCCACTAAAGTAAAAAGAACTTCCTCGGGGAAAATTTCTTATCGAGGAGAGCTTTGGCCCGGTTTTAATAAACCAAAAAGAACGCCGGGAAAGTCTAAGAAAAGTGCGGTTTTAGCTAAAGTTGGAGACAATATTAAGATAGTTCGTTTTGGAGATCCAAACATGTCTATTAAAAAAGACCAACCTTCTAATAGAAAAAGTTTTAGAGCAAGGCACAAATGTGATACAGCTAAAGATAAATTTACAGCCCGATACTGGTCGTGTAAGGCGTGGTAGTAAAGTAAAGCAGGGCACCCGTGTTCCGGCTTCTGCTTGCGGAGTTATTAAATTAGCTAGTGGGGGTGCGGTTAAATCTAAAGGAAAAATTTGTCCGGAAGGTAAAGCGTGGGCAAAAAGAACCTTTGATAAATATCCGTCGGCTTACGCTAATTTAGCAGCGTCTAAATATTGTAAAGACCCTAATTATGCTAAAAAAAGCAAAAGAAAGAAAAAATAATGGGTCAATTAAAGCAATGGTTAAAACAAGATTGGGTAAGAATAGATAGCCAAGGCAATATAAAAGGAGAGTGCGGCACCTCTAAAAACAAAAAAAACCCGGATCGTTGTTTACCTAGAGCAAAAGCTAATAGTTTGTCTAAAGAAGAAAGAGCAAAAACAGCTAGAAAGAAAAAAAGAGAAGGGTCTAAAGGAAAACAGTTTGTAGCGAATACTAAAAAAGCAAAGGTAAGAGCGGCAACGGGTGGTGAAATTAAAGGCAGTCGTCGTCTAAACAAAGGGTGTGGTGTTGTTATGGAAGATCGTAGGAAAAGGACCTTGTACGCATGAATATGATGAATTTTTATGTGGGAGAGCAAAAAGATATATGTGATGAAATTAGAGCATGGTCTAAACATGCTTTAGAAGTAAGAAACGATAACTTTAACGGTTTACCCGCTTGTCCTTTTGCTAAAAAAGCTTGGAAAGAGGACAAAGTAACTGTTATTTTTAAAAATTCTGAGCATTATCAAGACCTTTACACGGTTATTTCTACTTTTACGGATGTTTATGATCTTGTTATTATTGCAGACACTTGTTATGAGCCTTTAGACAAGTTTTACAGTTACCTTGATGGTTTGAATGAGGCCATCGCAAAGGGTTTTTTTATACAAAAAGATGTTTGGTTAATGGGTTTTCACCCAGACGAAGACCAAGAAGAAGTTTTTGAAGAGGGGTTTAAGCCTTTAACAGAGACCCTTTATGCTATGATTTTTGTGCAAAGGTTAAGTAAGTTACAAGAATCGGCAGAAAAATTAAAGAAGCAGGGGTACTATAAGTATTTTGATAAAGAGTTTAATGTTAGACAATTATATGATAAACGTGAGTTTTTTTATAGGAGATTAGAAAATGGCAATGGAGTCTAGGGTAAAGGTAGCTCCGTATCATGGGGCTAAAAAAATGCGTGGCGGGGGCATGGTAAAAAAAATGCGCGGTGGCGGTATGGTTAAGAAGAACCCGGACGACATGGCGATGGGTATGATGGATGGGGGCACGGTTAAAAAACCTAAAAAAATGCGCGGTGGCGGTATGGTTAAGAAGATGGGTATGGTTAAGAAGATGCGTGGCGGGGGCATGGTTAAGAAACCAAAGTAAAGGATAAAAAATGGCTGTTTCAGGGTCAAAAAACTTTGAATTAGATGTTACGGAATACATTGAAGAAGCTTTTGAGCGATGCGGTTTAGAGGTTAGGACCGGATATGATATTAAAACAGCTAAACGATCTTTAAATCTTTTATTAGCGGATTGGGCTAACCGAGGATTAAATCAATGGACCATAACTCAAACCACGGTTACTGCGGTTTCGGGGACTTCTTCTTACACGTTAGATGCAGACACTATTGATATTTTGTCTGCGGTGGTTCGTCGTAGTAGCACTGATTTTTCTATAACGCGGCTAAGTCGAGATGATTATTTAAACATTCCGACTAAATCTCAAACGGGAAGACCTTCTCAATTTTTTTTAGACAGGCAAATTACGCCTGTTTTAAAAGTTTGGCCTACGCCTGAAAACAGCACGGATCAATTTATTTTTGATCGACTGGTTCGTATTGATGACGCAGATGCTCCTGTAAACACTATGCAAGTGCCTTTTCGATTTTATCCTTGTTTGGCAGCGGGGTTAGCATACTACCTTTCTGTAAAAAGAGCACCTAACCGGATTCAATTTTTAAAAGCTATTTACGAAGAAGAGTTAGATCGGGCCATGACAGAAGATCGAGACAGGGCTTCTTTTAATGTGTCTCCTAGCTTAGATTATTACAGGGTAAATTAATGGCTAAATATGCCACGGGAAAAAAAGCATATGGTATTTCAGATCGTTCCGGCTTTAGGTATCCGTTGAGAAGAATGCGTATGGAATGGACGGGAATGTTGGTTGGTTATGATGAATGGGAAGCTAAACAACCGCAATTGTTGCCTTTGCGAAAGGTAAAAGATGCGCAAGCTTTAAAAAACCCTCGACCGGACAGAACAGAACCTTTAAAGGTTTTTGTGGGAATCCCTTTAATAGAAGCTCCCGAGCTAAAACCCGTCATTTCGTTTGGACAGGTGGGAACGGTGACGGTGACAATATCATGAGTTTTACTTACGCTACTTTAAAAACAGCCATACAAGATTATTCTGAAAACACGGAGACCACGTTTGTGACTCATTTGCCTGATTTTATAAAAGGCGCAGAAGAACGTCTTTTAAAAACGGTTCAGTTAAGCTTTTTTAGAAAAAACTCTTCAGGCTCTATGACTTCTTCAAATCAATATTTAGCTTTGCCTCCCGATTATTTATCTTCTTTTTCTTTGTCTTACACTAATGCTAGTAGTGAAAAAGTTTTTTTAGATCTTAAAGATGCTGATTTTGTACAAACATACAATCCTAATCCGGCTACTACCGGATTGCCTAAATACTATGCCGTTTTTGATGTAGATAATTTTATTATCGGTCCTACGCCTAATAGTAATTTCGCGGTAGAATTACATTATTACTATAGACCCACAAGCCTTACTGCGGGAGCAGATTCTGGTACGACGTGGTTAAGCGAAAACACTCCATATGCGTTATTATACGGCAGTTTAATTGAAGCTTACATTTATATGAAAGGAGAGCAAGACATGGTTGCTCTTTATGAAAAAAGGTTTACACAAGCTTTGGTGGAGGCTAAACAATTAGGAGAAGCTAAAGAAACAACGGACGAGTATAGAACTGGAATGGTTATAAGGCCCAAACAATAATGAGTGATCAGGCTACTTTAGAAATACCTAAAGATTATGTAGTAGGGGTGCAGACTACTCACAACAGGGGGCACACTCCTGAAGAGGTTGCACAACGTTGCGTGGACAGAATTATTTCAATAGGTGATGAAACTCATCCTTTAATAAGAGATCAAGCACGAGCGTTTAAAGAACAAATGACTAAATTAGTGGCTCATTACATGCGAGAAGCTATTAAAAGTGACCGCACAACGGTTTATAATGAGCTAAAGAATGCGGGACAACCTCAGTTAGCTGAATTAATAAGGAGATTATAGCATGGCTTTTACTGGAAATTTTATGTGTACTTCTTTTAAGAAAGAAATTTTATTTGGAGCACACGACTTTGACTCTTCTACAGGGGATACGTTTAAAATGGCGTTGTACACCAATAGTGCGAGTTTTACTGCGGCGACCACGGCTTACACCAGTAGTAATGAAGTTACTGGCACAGGTTATACTGCGACAGGACAGGCTTTAAACCCAGTAGACCCCACTACTTCCAGCACCACTGCTTTAGTGGATTTTGCGGATGAAACGTGGACTTCCTCTACTATAACGGCTAGAGGGGCTTTAATTTACAATACTACGCCAAACACAACTTCTATTTCTATAACAAACCCTACGGTGGTTGTATTAGACTTTGGTGAGGATAAGGCTTCTACTTCGGGTGACTTTACCGTTGTTTTTCCTTCTGCAAGTTCAACAGCGGCTATTATTAGGATTGCTTAATGGCGTTTGTAATTAAAGACCGTGTTAAGGAGACCAGCACCACAACGGGCACGGGGACTCTAACCCTTGCAGGGGCAGAAACGGGGTATCAATCTTTTTCGGTTATTGGCAACAGCAATACTACTTTTTACGGCATAGAGCATCAAACAGCGAACGAGTGGGAAGTAGGCATTGGAACTTACACCAGTAGTGGAACGACTTTAGCTAGAACAACAATTATTAGCAGTAGCAACAGTGGCAGTGCGGTGGATTTATCGGCAGGAACAAAAAACGTATTTGTTACACTACCCGCGCAAAACAGAGGCATAGTGTTACAAGTGGTGCAGGTTGTAAAAACAGATACTTTTAGTACCTCTAGCTCTTTAGCCGATGTAACAGGATTGGCCGCCAGCATTACGCCTATCTCTGCTACCAGTCAGGTACTAGGCACAGTGTCCTTGGGGGGCATGTCGGCTAGTGACTCAACAGTCAAAGCCAAGGTGCAACGGGGAACAACCGATATTTACGTTGGCGACGCCGCAGGCAATAGACCAAGAGTGGCGGTGCATGGACAAATGACAAACAGTTACAAGGTGGAAAGTACGGCTTTCACGTTTTTAGATAGCCCCGCCGCAACGTCCTCAACAACATATAAGGTGGTTTTTGGCGGCAATGGTAGCGACACTGTTTATGTGAATCGGTCAGCAAGAGACAATAACAACACGTCAGAAGACCCTCGGAGTGCGAGTAGTGTAACCCTTATGGAGATAAGTGCGTAATGGTAGATCGACATAAAGCAATACGGGCGTTATATAGTAACGTGGTAACCATTGATGATGGAGCGGGCGCATTTGACGCAGACGGAAATAAGGTAACCGTAGACGAAACCAAGGTCAATGCTTGGGTAGACCCTGACACATATAAATACCAGAGGGTTGCTGAGTATCCGATGATACAGGACCAGTTAGACGACATTTACCATAATGGTATTGATGGTTGGAAGGCAACAATAAAGGCGGTAAAAGACAAATACCCGAAAGGATAACCTGTGATTTTTGGTGGAGATTTTTTTGGTAGCCCTTTAGGTAGCAGTGGAGAAGAAGAAGAGGTAGTCAACACCGGCAGTACAGGTTGGGGGCGAGGCACTTGGGGTCAATCAGCGTGGAACTCTGCTTTAGGGGTAGAGGTTAGTGTTACAGGTGTAGCAGGCACGGGAGGCGTAGGCTCTGTAACAGTAACCGAAGGCGCGGGTGTTAATGTTTCTGCAACAGGGGCAACAGGCACCACTGGTACTGGGTCTGTAACAGTAACCGAAGGCGCAGGGGCAAATGTTTCTGCAACGGGTCTTGCGGGTACGGGCGGCGTAGGCTCGGTAACAGTTACGCAAGGCGCGGGTGTTAATGTATCGGTTACGGGAGTGGCGGGCACTAGCGCAGTTGGTTCGGTGTCAATAACCGAGGGTGCAGGCGTTAATGTATCGGTTACAGGTGTGGCGGGCACCGCGAGCGTGGGAGCAACAACTGTTTCTACGGCACAAAGCGTATCGGTTACAGGTGTAGCGGCCACTAGCGCAGTTGGTTCTGTAACGGTAACAGAAGGAGCGGGTGTTAATGTATCGGTTACGGGAGCGGCGGGTACAGGAAGTGTAGGGACAGTTACCGTAACAGGTGACGCTAATGTAACTGTTACGGGAGTACAGGCAACGGGGGGTGTATCGGCGGTTTTAGTTTGGTCGGAGGTTGTGCCCTCACAAACTCCGAGTTATAGTACCATCACACCGTCACAATCACCTGATTGGGAAAAAATAGCGGCATAAAGGATTAAACTATGGCAAGTACATATGTAAACAATCTTCGATTAGAGGAAATAGCGACAGGCGAAAAGTCTGGCACATGGGGCAGTATCACCAATACTAACTTAGAGTTAGTGGGTGAGGCGCTTGGTTACGGCACAGAAAACTTGGGCAGTGATGCAAACACTACTATTACGGTAGCAGATGGTGCGGCAGATTCTGCGCGTTCCTTTTATTTAAAAATAACTTCTACTTCGCTTAGTGCGGATAGAACAGTTACGCTTGCGCCGAATACGGTTTCTAAGGTTTGGATTATAGAAAATGCCACGACTAATGGTAAGGCTATTACAATCAAACAAGGCACAGGAGCTACCATTACTATTCCCAACGGCGACGTTAAAGTAATTGCTACTGACGGAGCAGGAAGCGGAGCCGCTGTATACGATTTATTAGTTGATTTAAACATAGCCACTCAGTTGACCATAAAAAACCCTTCTACTAGCGACGATACTCCAGCCACGTTGTTGTTACAAACAGGCGATACTGATATTGCGGCTGACGACAAACTTGGGGTTATAAATTTTCAAGCACCTGACGAGGGCACAGGCACTGATGCTGTATTAGTGGCGGCAGGAATTGAGGCTGTAAGTGAAGGTGATTTTAGCAGTAGCAGTAATGCTACCAAGTTAAGTTTTAAGACAGCTAGTTCGGAAGCGGCGGCTGAAAAAATGAGTTTAAGTTCTGCGGGACTTTTAACTATAGCAGATGACTTAGTAATTGGCGACGGCAAGACCATTGGCAGTGCCAGTGATACTGACGCTATAACAATTGCGTCAAATGGGGAAACAACGTTTTCACAGGACGTGCAAGTGGACGATCTCACCGTTCGGGATGGCGGTCATGTCGGCAGTGTGTCTAACGCCACAGCTCTGAGTATAGCGGCTAATGGCGAAGCGACGTTTTCGCAAGACGTACAAGTAGATGATATGACAGTGCGGGATGGAGGGCATTACGGAAGCGTGTCTAACGCCACAGCTATAAGCGTAAACGCGGCGGGGGCAGTGACTATGACGCAATCCCTTACAGTGGCGTCTGGCACTTTTAATCCGGGGATATTTATTGGGGACGCGGCTTACAAAATATTTGTCAACGCGGGGAAATTAACGATCCAAAATAATACAAATGGAGTAGAGCTAGGCAGTGGTTCGACTTCTTGGGCATCGGCTTCAGATGAACGTAAAAAGGACATTATTGAAAATATCGAAAATGGGCTGACAAAAGTTAATGGACTCAGGGCTGTTATCGGTAAATACAAAACAGAAACAGATGTTAGACGATCATTTCTTATTGCTCAAGATGTTCAAGCGGTTCTGCCAGAAGCAGTAGACGCATCTGATTCAGACAATCTAGCACTTAGATATACCGATGTTATTCCGTTATTAGTGGCATCCATTAAAGAATTGAAAGCAAAAGTAGAATCGCTTGAGGCTGAAATAACAACTCTTAAGGGTAGTGGTTGATGTGTGGATTGTTTCAAACTAATCATGTTTTTTGACATTGTATTTACAGTTTTAGCAGGAATAAGTCTGGTTGGATTTGCAATAGCACTTGTTTTTGTGGCATACACGGATTTTAAAGAATGAATATTGAAGAATTGACCATAGCTTTTAAACAGCACGAATCGCAGTGTGATGAACGCTGGAAAACAATATTTAACAAGGTTAATCGTATTGAGAAAACGTTATTGGGTGCTACTGGTGCCGTGTTACTGCTATTGTTGACGTTGGTTGTGAGGTGACAGTGAGTGTTAGATCCAGCCAGCATTGGGTTAGCAATCGCGGGGGTAAAAACTGCCGCTGAATTAGTAAAAAAAGGCATAGCGGCTGCTAAAGATGTTAATGATGTAACTAAGGATTTAGGTAAACTTTTTGACCATACTGAAACATTAAGTAAAGCAAAACAGGAGGTAAGCAAGGGTAAAAACAAGTCGTTAAACCAGCAAGCTATGGACATTGTAGTAGCGGAGGAAAACGCCAGAAAACAAATAGAAAGCATAAAACAAAAACTTTATTGGGGACCGTATCCCGATGGAGCTAAGATATACAAAAAGTTTTTAAAAACCCGTCATGCAATGATGCGGGAACAAAAGTTAGAAAAAGAACGAGAAACGGCACGAAAAAAACAAGTAATAGACAATTTTATTTATTATGCAACGATAGCGGTAATTATAGGTTTTGGAGGGTTTATGATTTGGTTTTTAGTAGATTTTACTATTAGTGCAGGACAAAAAGTAGGGAAATGGTAAATGCCTTTAACTAAATTAAAATTTAAACCCGGAGTCAACCGAGAAACCACTTCTTACGATAATGAAGGCGGTTGGTTTGATTGCGATAAAATACGGTTTCGACAAGGAATGCCGGAAAAAATAGGCGGTTGGGTAAAAAAATCAAGCAACAGTTTTTACGGTATTGCTCGAGCGTTACACCCTTTTGTGGCTTTAGATAATAGTAGGTATATTGGCGTAGGAACTAACGCTAAATATTATGTTAACGAAGGGGGTGAGTACAACGACATCACTCCTGTGCGAACAACGGTAGCTTCGGGGGGTACGGTTTTTGCGGCGATAAAAAATACTTTATCCGCAGGGATTGATGCCTCAGTAACTACAATACCTTTGACTAGCTCCAGTAATTTTCCTCCTTCGGGTAGAATAAAAATAAACTCTGAAGAAATAACGTATGCCGCAGTTAGCGGTAATAACTTAATTGGTTGTGTGCGAGGAGTTAGTAGCACTACGGCGGCAAGTCATAGTTCTAGCGACGACGTGCTTTGTGCTACCATAAAAGCCACTTGCAGTGCCGGACATGGCGCTGTAGAGGGCGATTTTGTTACTTTTAGCGGAGCCGCCACGTTAGGCGGTAACGTAACCGCAAATGTGTTAAACCAAGAATACCCTATTGTTATTGTTACTTCAAATACTGTTTTTTATTTTGAAGCACGGGCGGCTTCTACTACTATTGCTAGTATTTTAGTAGATGGCATTATTACGCCCTCTTATGTTTTTGCCAATGCTTCTGATTCGGGCAACGGGGGTGGAAGTATTGTGAGTGTTTTTCAAATTAACGTAGGTTTAAACACCGTGGTTGGTGGCACTGGGTGGGGTGCAGGCACTTGGGGCAGAGGTACATGGGATTCTGCGGCAGACACCACGGCAAGCTCGGCACAGTTACGGTTATGGACACACGATAATTTTGGCGAAGATCTACTAATAAATGTTCGAGATGGCGGTATTTATTATTGGGATAAGTCGGACGGGTTGAGCACTCGTGCGGTAGCTCTGGCTTCTCGCACAGGGGCAGACACAGGCACTCCAACAATAGCTAAAAAAGTTATTGTGTCTGATCGGGACAGACACATTATTGTTTTTGGTTGCGATCCCGCGACGGCGGAGGGCACACAAGACCCTTTGTTAATACGATTTAGTAGTCAAGAAAGCCTCACTACTTGGGATGCTACGGTAACCAATACCGCAGGTGATTTACGAATAGGGTCGGGCAGTGAAATTATTACAGCCATTGAAACTCGTCAGCAAATACTGGTATTTACGGATGTGTCGTTACACGCTATGCAGTTTTTGGGGCCACCTTTTACCTTTGGTATAAACCTTATATCAGAGAACATTACTATTATGGGGCCAGAAACAGCAAAGGCTTCCGACGATTTAGTGTTTTGGATGGGTTTAGAAGATTTTTATGTTTACGATGGGCGAGTAAGAAAGTTGCCGTGTACTTTAAAAAGTTACGTTTTTAATGATTTTAATTTAAGTGAAAAAAACAAGGCGTTTGCTTCTTTAAATTCTTCTTACAATGAAGTATGGTGGTTTTACCCTTCTGGTAGTTCTACGGAAATTGATCGATACATATTGTTTAACTATGTAGAAAACACTTGGGCGTATGGTAATTTAAACCGTACCGCGTGGGTAGATCGGGGTATAAACAATTATCCTATAGCAGCTTCTACGGATTATTACTTGTATGATCACGAGTTTGGTTTAGATGATGGTAGCACTAGCCCCTCACAAGCTATTACAGCTCATGTTGAATCAAGTCAAATTGATTTAGGGGACGGAGATAAATTTGTATTTATGCGTCGGGTTATACCAGATTTAACGTTCGATGGTTCAACCTCTACGGCTCCTGCGGCTAATTTTGTTCTTAAAACTCGTAATTTTCCGGGGGGAAATTATTTAAACACAGAAACTTCGGCAATAACTCGGTCTGCTACAGTCCCGGTAGAACAATTTACTCAACAAGCTTTTGTCCGGTTACGAGGTCGTTCTTTTGCGCTACGCATTGAAAGTGCCGCCACTGAAGTGCAGTGGCGTTTAGGGGCACCTCGTGTTGATATTAGACCGGATGGGAGGCAATAATGTCGTCGCGCAGACTTACATTACCGGAATTTCCTATACCGCCCGATAACTACGATTCACGGTACTTAGCCGAACTGGTTAGAGCGTTTAGTATTTTTTTGCAACAAACACAAAATCCCGGAGATATGAGAGGTTCCACTCTTGCATTAACGCAGCTACAAGAGGATGATTATCTTTTAAGAGAATTTGAATTATTTCAACGCGATGGATTTATTAAAATTGTCCGGCTTGATATGCCGCATCCTCGTGGATTAAGCGCCACGGCTTCTGTCGGTAGCGTAACGGTGACAACGTCATGAATAATGGTACAATATTTAAACTTATAAAAGGAGAGGCGTGATGGCAGAGGCTATGACGTTGGAACAAGAAAGATTGGAAATCCCCGATGGAGGGGTTGCGTCATTTGTTAGTGCAGATGACGAATATTACGATAGCCCAGAAGACCGTTTAGTTCCTGAAGGGGGCGTGACCGATTTAATGCAGGCGGCAGACCAATTAGCCAAGCTAGGGCGTAATGAAGATAGCTTCATTGTTCACGCTTCTTTGGGAGAGCATGTAATTCCCATGCAAGTTTTTGAAGACAATCCCAGTTTAAAAGAGGCTGTTTTTGCTGAAATGAGGGAAAAAGGACTTGAGCCAGAGCGATATATTGTAGGCAACGAATTAAATTCCATTAACCCCGAGACAGGGTTACCAGAGTTTGGCTTTGGCTTTATTAAAAAAGTTAGAAGAAAAGTTAAGAAAGCAGTTAAAGGTGTTGGTAAGGCGGCTAAGAAAGCAGTTAAAGGTATTGGTAAGGCGGTTAAAAGACTAGGCAAGAAAGTTGTTAAAGTTGTTAAAAAAGCGGCTCCTATTGTTTTACCTATTGCGTTAGGCATGATTCCCGGCGTAGGACCTATTTTAGCCGCATCTTTAGGATCGGGCATTGGCTCGTTGGCACAAGGGGCTAGTTTTAAAGATGCCTTAAAAATGGCTTTAATTTCGGGAGCTACGGCTGGACTAACTAAGGGAATACAAGGTGGTTTTGCCGCAAGAGCAAACAATCAGACCTTTATGAGCGGGTTCAAAAGCGGCGTGAAGGGCGCAATTGGAGGACCGGAGCAATTTACGAGATTAAAAGAAGCAGCAACTAAGTTAGGTCAAGGTCAGAATCCGTTTAGTGTAGAAGCTTTAAGAGGGACTATAGAGAAGACAGGTGTGGAGGCTACCCGACCCCCTGTGCAATTTATAGAAGGTGCGGCTCCAACAAGTGCGCCGACTACGGTAAGTGAGGCGGTACAGCAGGGAATTAATGTAGGACCGGATATACAGGCAGCGGCTCAACAGGCCGCAGTGCCTCCAGCAGTGCCTCAAGGGATTAATGTAGCTCCAGATATTCGAGTAGCGGCTCAACAAGCACAACAGGCGTTTACACCACCAGAAGGATATTTTGATATGCGGGCGGATAGTGGTCAACTAATGACAGATGCTAATGTTGACAATGTTTCTCAAAACCTTTCTTCAGCAACCCTTAGACCTGATCCAAATGCGTTAAATCCTTTTCCAGATGTCGCGTCAGATCTTTCTCCAGAGGTTTCGCTTAAACCCCCTTCAGGAGGGTTTCCTTCTTCTTCTGTAGACCAAAGAGGGTATTTTGAATCTATGGAGGACGTGTTTAAACCAAAACAAACTTTTAGTGAACGTCTCGCCAGTGCAAAACAGGCTTATTTCCCGGCTAGTGACACACGGCCTTTGACGGAAAGATTAGCGGAAAGATTAGCAGAATTACAGAAAGACCCGAACTTTCAAAGTTTATCCGCAGAGGCACAAAAAGCGGTTGTAGAGAAAGCAGCGGCTCAACCTGCGTACACCCCTAATTTAATGAGAACGGTGCTTCCGAGTTTATTAACCGCAGGTGCGGTAGCCGCTCCATTAGGATTTTATGATGCTCCTGAAGAAGAGCCAATGGAGCCTGCGTTTGGTGGCGTGACTTCAGACCAGTTGATAGCAGGAGACCCCGGAAGATACGTTCCCGGAGTTCCTGTTGATCCTCCAGCTTATGCGACGTTACAAGACATTCGTGTGGCTAACCAAGGAGGCGAAATGTTTCCTCGTAAAACAGGTTATATAAGCGGTCCCGGAACCGAGACTTCGGACAGTGTCCCTGCTATGTTATCCGATGGGGAGTTTGTTTTTACCGCAAAAGCTGTTCGGGGAGCAGGAAACGGAAGTCGTCGAAACGGGGTACGAAACATGTACCAAATGATGAAAAACTTTGAGACACAGGCGGCGTAAATGGCAGAAACAACGACAAGACAGATTATTACAGAAGATCCCGCGATAGAGGCTTATCGTAAGGGCCTACTTGAAAGTGTTAATCAATTTGTTAGAGAACGCATTTCAAGAGGGTTGGTTCCACCTGATTTTCAGGTGCAACAGCTATCGGCCCCCGAAAGACAAGCTATTGATTTGGCTCGGTCAGGCGTTGGAGCTTACCAACCTTTCTTGCAAGGTGCGACAGGGGATCTTGCTAGAGGCCAACAGTTTTTAGGGCAAGCGGAAAGATTAACGACTCAAGGCGGTTTTGGTCAATACGATCCCAGAGCCAGTAGCGGTGTTGCGGCGTTTATGAATCCTTATGAACAACAAGTTATTGATCGCACGATGTCTGACCTTCAACGGGCCAGCGATATTGCTCGTCAGGGAGAAGACGCACAAGCGGTGGGTTCCGGGGCGTTTGGCGGTAGCCGTCAAGCTATTCTTCAAGCAGAAAGAGGGCGTAATCTTTTAGATGCTCAAAGAAAAGCGGCAGAAGGTATTAGAATGCAGGGATTCCAGCAAGCGGCTCAACAAGCACAACAAGCGTTTGAGCAAGCTCGTGCTAGACAATTACAAAGTGCGGGACTTATAGGGCAGTTTGGATCTCAGTTTGGAACGATGGGTCTTCAAAGAGCCGGATTAGGCGAAATGGGGGCTAAATTACGTTCACAAGATATACAGAATTTGGCAACATTAGGGCAGTTAGAGCGTGGGGTTGGACAATCCACGTTGGATGCACTACGGGCCACGAATCTACAGCGTTATCAACAGCCGTATCAGCAGTACGGATTCCTTTCTGATATTTACA
>CEQK01006938.1_pt1 | contig 26475 bp, 16 predicted proteins | sample 531051 | NCBI WGS metagenome assembly CEQK01 (sample SAMEA2621229, study PRJEB7988) | marine metagenome | biome: marine biome (ENVO:00000447); feature: deep chlorophyll maximum layer (ENVO:xxxxxxxx); material: "saline water (ENVO:00002010), including plankton (ENVO:xxxxxxxx)" | depth 150 m
CCGTTGGTCCGGTTCTTGAGCAGGTGCCACGCGCCCACACCGCCGACGACGAAGGCGGTGGTGATATACGCGCCCAGCACGGTGTGAACGAGGCGATAGGGGAAGCTGGGGTTGAAGATGATCTCGACCCAGCTGTCGCCCGGCAGGAACTGGCCGTTGGCGCCGATTTCGTAGCCGACGGGCGTCTGCATCCAGCTGTTGACCGAAAGAATCCAGAACGCGCTGATGAAGGTGCCGCCCGCGACCATCAGCGTGGCCACGTAATGCAGCTTCTTGCCCACGCGGTTCATCCCGAACAGCATCACGCCGAGGAAGCCCGCTTCGAGGAAGAACGCGGTCAGCACCTCGTAGGCCATCAGCGGCCCGATCACCGGCCCTGCCTTGTCGGAGAAGACCGCCCAGTTGGTGCCGAACTGGTAGGACATGACGATGCCGGAGACGACGCCCATCGCGAAGGCGATCGCGAAGATTTTCAGCCAGTATTTGAAGAGGTCCATGTAGACCGTCTTGCCGGTCTTCAGCCAAAGGCCTTCGAGGACAGCAAGATAGCTCGCCAGGCCGATCGAAAAGGCCGGGAAGATGAAATGGAAGCTGACCGTGAACGCGAACTGGATCCGGGCCAGAATGATGGGATCGACTGCATCGAACATGGGCGCGACTTACAGAAAAGCCTGCCGTGCTACCAGCGCCGGTTCGTCATCGCGCGTTGCGATCTGCGCAACAGAGACGATCTGCTGAGCCGTCACGCGGCCAGCGTGGGCGCGTAGCGCGTGCCGATACCCTTGCCCGCCTTCTTCGCGGCATAAAGCGCCCGGTCGGCCAGAACATGCAGCTCCGCAATGTTGGTGGCATCGTCCGGGTAACAGGCGAAGCCCGCAGTAACGCCGATTTCGACCAGGCTTTTTGCATCGGCCGCGTAGGGCGCGCCGGAGACCTTGGCGAGTACCGCCTGGATGACCGTTTCGGCGGCCTGGGCACCCTGTCCAGGGAGTAAGACAAGGAATTCGTCTCCGCCGATCCGCGAGAGAACCTGCCCCTCGGCAAGCGCGGACTGCATCCGATTGGCGACCTCGCATAGCAGAGCGTCGCCTGCGGCATGGCCGAAGCGGTCGTTGATCGGCTTGAAGCCGTCCAGATCGAAACACACCAGCGAGAACACCTCGTCACGGGAGAGGCTCTTCATCACGCCTTCCAGCCCATGCCGGTTGAGCAGACCGGTCAAGGGATCGCGACGTGCACGTTCGGCATTGATCATCTCCGCGCTGAGGGCAGAAAGCATCGCGCTGCGATAGTGCGCGAGTAGCTGGACCGAGCCGATCAGGAAGCCGGGAAGCAGCGCCAGCAGCGCCAGCATCAGCGGTTCGCCCGTGCTCGCCGCGCCGGCCAGAAACGGTCCCACGCATAGCGCGACCAGCAGCAGGCCGAGCCGGGGGGCCGCGTAGTTGCGCGCGCACAGCGGCCCGACCAGACCCATGCAATGGGCCGCGACAAGGACCATCATGGCCGTATTGCCGCTTCTCATCGAGAAGAAGAAAAGTGCACCCTGCAGTGCGCACCACAGGATCGAAAGCGTGATCGGTGTATCAATGTCCGGTGTTTCGCCCTTGGAACGGATCTTGCTCACCCGCTTCAGGCTGACCAAGCGGGCGAACAGCAGGATCGTTTCGATCGCGATGATGATTGCGAAGGCGGGGCCACCGATTGTAAAATGGGCGAGGGTGGCCAGGAACAGGCCATTCACTGCGCCCAGAATTACCGCGCCGGGCGAGGAAAGCAGAGCACCGCACATGAACGGGCGCAGCGCATGGGGTGTCCCATGGCTCCACCGCATCAGCCAGGGTAAGGGTCCTCGCGTCGCGCGCAATCGTCCTTCAGGCCGATCGGGCGAGGTACCCTGTGTCCTCTCGTCCATCCTCATACGAGGACGATAGCCATATATCGCTAACAAAGATTGAAACGGCGACCGGCTATGAGCCGCTAAACCGGCGTTTGCTGTGAAAAAAGGGCGACCCGCAGGCCGCCCTTTCTTTTCTTCGGAAGTGGATCGCCGTCTAGTCGACGATGTCCATTTCCGCGATCAGGTTCTGCGCCCCGTCGACCTTTTCCATCACCCACAGCATGTAGCGGGTGTCGACATGGATCGAACGCGTGGTGCGCGGGTCGAAATCCCAGTCCGAATTCACGCTTTCGAACGTACCGTCGAACAGCAAGCCGACCAGTTCGCCCTTCGCATTGAGGGTGGCAGAGCCGCTGTTGCCGCCGGTGACGTCGAGATCGGACAGGAAGTTGACCGGGACCGAGCCGATCGAGTCGAGCTCGTACTGGCCGTAATCCTTCGCCTCGATCAGGGCGAGTTCGCGCGCCGGAGCGTTGAACGGATCGATCCCGGTGTCCTTCTGGGTGATCCCTTCGAGCGTGGTGAAGGGCAGGTATTCCATCCCGTCGAAGGGCGATCCGCCCATCACGTTGCCGTAAGTGATGCGCAGCGTCGAATTGGCATCGGGATAGGGCAGCATGCCCTGTTCAGACTGCCACTGCGTGATCGCCTCCATATAGGCGGGGCGCAGGGCGAGGCCGCGACCGGCGCGCTCCTCTGCTTCGTCTTCCAGCCCGCGCTCGTAATCGTAGAGCGCGATGGCGAGCTTCATGAAGGGATCGTCGCTCGCTTCCAGATCGGCGACGCTGGCATCCATCAGCGCGAGCCGGGTCTCGCTCTCGTCGAGCGAGGTGTTGGCGTAGTAACCGTCGAGGATCGCATCGAGCTGCTTGGCATCGTCGACGCCGGTCAGGCCCAGGGCGTTGTCGAACACGGCGACGCGTTCGGCCTGCGGCTGGGCGAGATAGCCGCTGAGGAACAGCTCCCATTCCGCCTTGTCGACGCTCGGATCATAGCGGCGGTCCAGCGCCTGCAGGCCCTGACGGAAGAACGCCATGTCGCGTTCCTGATAGCCCGACTCGCGCTGGGCGTTGGGCTTCTCACGCTCCTTGGCGAGGCGATAGAGCCGCTGGGCGACCGAGAGCAGCTGCGCGCGGGTGGCGTTGCCGTACCAGAAGCTGGTGCGCGCCGCAGTGGCGCTTTCCTGCGAGAGTTCGGCCAAATTGTCGATCGCCGGACCATAGGCCGCCCGCGAGGGATCGGCGGCGATCCAGTCGGCCAGCGCGGCTTCCCGTTCGCGGCGACGTTCGATCAGGCCGACGCGGCGCGCGCCTTCGATCTGGCCGCGCAGGTTCTTCTCGTAATTGTTGAGCCCGGCAAGGCGTGCTTCGTATTTGACGCGCGCATCCGATCCTTCGGGCGCGGCGGCTTCGATGGTGCCGATCCAGTCGGTCAGCAGCTTCTGGAAGGTCGGATATTCCCAGCCGAAGGTGTTTTCGACTTCGGCGAGCATGGCATAGCGCGAGGTCGAGCCGGGATAGCCTGCGACCATCACGAAATCGCCTTCGTCGAGCCCGCTCTTGGAGACCTTCAGGAAGTGCTCGGCCTTGTAGGGCACGTTGTCTTCGGAATATTCGGCCGAGGAGCCGTCGGGCGCGACATAGGCGCGGTAGAACGAGAAATCGCCGGTGTGGCGCGGCCACATCCAGTTATCGACGTCGCCGCCATACTTGCCGATCGAATCCGCCGGGGCGTAGACGAGGCGCACGTCCTTCACTTCGAGCTGCTTGATGAGCTTGTATTCGTCGCCGCCGTAATAGCTCGCGACCCGGCAGCGATAGCCGGCTTCCTGCTCGCACTCTGCAGTGATGTCCTTCGCCCGCTGGTCGATCGCGTCGTACCGTTCATTGGGCGTCATCGCGTCCGTGCCTGCGCGCATGCGCTGGGTCACGTCGCTGAAGTCGGTGGTGACGTAGATGCGCGAGCCCGGTGCGGCAGGCAGTTCGGCGCCCATGGTCTTCGCGAGGAAGCCGTTTTCGAGATAGTTGTTCTCGGCGGTCGAATTGTACTGCACCGATCCGCGCGCGCAGTGGTGGTTGGTGACGACCAGACCCTGCGGCGAGACGAAGCTGGCCGAGCAGCCGCCCAGGCTGACGACCGCGCCCATCGGGAAGCCGGTGAGGTCGCTGAGCGCTTCGGGATCGAGTTCGAGGCCGGTCTCTTTCAGATCGTCGGCAATCTCGGGCAGCTGCTCCGGAGTGAACATCCCTTCCTTGGCGGCAAGCGGCTGGACCGCGACGCCGGCCATGAGGGCGGCCATCAAAAACACCTTGTTACGCATCTGATTCCCCTGAAATTTCCGGCACGCGACTCGGCGCCGATGTTACAGGGTCACTCGCTATTGGCCTTGCCCGGATGGCGCAAGGGCGGGGCCATGTCGTTCGTCGGTCAGGCTGGTTCGTTCGTCCGCGGGCTACCGCTGCGCAAGTTGCCCCATCAAAGCTGCGCGGTCGCCAAAACCGTATCGATCGGTTAGCCAATTGGAAAACACGATTGGGAGAGCCAGCGCCGTGAGCGAATTCATCGACCCGCCGCAGACCGCGAAGACGAACTGCACCGCAGAACAATACGAGGCGGATTACGCCCGCTCGCTGTCCGACCCGGACGGGTTCTGGCTGGAGCAGGCGCAGCGGCTCGACTGGATCGATGCTCCCACCAAAGGCGGCGAATGGTCGTTTGACCCGGTCGATATCAAGTGGTTCGCCGACGGCACGCTCAACCTGTGTCACAATGCAGTCGACCGGCATCTGGCCGACAAGGCGGACAAGACTGCGCTCATCTTCGAGCCCGACGATCCTGACGGCGAAATCCGCACGCTGACCTACGCCGATCTTCATCGCGAGGTCGTGCGCATGGCCAATGCGCTCAAGGCGATGGGCGTGACCAAGGGCGCGCGGGTCACGCTTTACATGCCGATGGTGGTCGAAGGCGTGGTCGCGATGCTCGCCTGTGCGCGGCTTGGCGCGATCCATTCGGTCGTGTTCGGCGGCTTCTCGCCCGAGGCTCTGGCCGGCCGCATCATCGATTGCGACAGCCAGTTCGTGATCACCGCCGACGAAGGCCTGCGCGGGAGCAAGCCGATCCCGCTCAAGGCTAATGTCGATGCCGCTGTCGACGAACACGATACTCCGGTGAAGGGCGTGCTGGTGATCGCACATACCGGGGCGGACATCGCGATGAAGCAGGGCCGCGACCACTGGTATGCCGACCTTGCCAGTGAAGACGACTGCCCGTGCGAGCCGATGAATGCGGAAGACCCGTTGTTCATCCTCTACACGAGTGGCTCGACCGGCAAGCCAAAGGGTGTGCTGCACACCACGGGCGGCTACGGCGTGTGGACTGCGACGACCTTCCACTATGCGTTCGATCACAGGGCGGACGACATCTTCTGGTGCTCGGCGGACATCGGCTGGATCACCGGGCACAGCTACGTCACCTACGGACCGCTGCTGAACGGGGCGACGCAGGTGATCTTCGAAGGCGTGCCCAACTATCCCGACCACGGGCGCTTCTGGCAGGTCATCGAAAAGCACAGGGTTTCGATCTTCTACACCGCACCGACCGCGATCCGCGCGCTGATGCGCGAGGGCGATCGCTTCGTCACCGCGCACGACCGCTCGAGCCTGCGCCTGCTCGGCTCGGTGGGGGAGCCGATCAACCCGGAAGCATGGCGCTGGTATCGCGACGTTCCTGGCGAGGGCCGCGTGCCGGTGGTCGATACCTGGTGGCAGACCGAAACCGGCGGGATCATGCTGACCACGCTGCCCGCTGCCCACGCGATGAAGCCGGGCAGTGCGGGCCTGCCGTTCTTCGGCGTGCAGCCGCAACTGGTCGACAACGAAGGCGGCGTGCTGGATGGCGTGGCGGAGGGCAATCTGTGCCTGACCGCGAGCTGGCCGGGGCAGGCGCGCACCGTCTACGGCGATCACGACCGCTTCGTGCAGACCTATTTCAGCACCTACAAGGGCAAGTACTTTACAGGCGACGGGTGCCAGCGCGATGCGCACGGCTATTACCGCATCACCGGTCGGGTCGACGATGTGATCAACGTCTCGGGTCACCGGATGGGCACGGCCGAGGTGGAAAGCGCGCTGGTGCTCCACCCGCATGTGGCGGAAGCTGCGGTGGTCGGCTTCCCGCACGACATCAAGGGGCAGGGCATCTATTGCTATGTCACGCTCAACGCGGGCGACGACGGTTCGGACGCGCTTGCCGAAGAATTGCGCCAGCAGGTCCGCAAGGAAATCGGCCCGGTGGCAACGCCCGACCGGATCCATTTCACCGACGCTTTGCCTAAGACCCGTTCGGGCAAGATCATGCGCCGTATCCTGCGCAAGATCGCCGAGAACGATTATGGTTCTCTGGGCGATACATCGACGCTCGCGGACCCGTCGCTGGTCGATCGACTGATCGAAGGGCGCGTGTCCGGATGAGGTGAAGATTTCGCGCGGCGGAACAATTGACGCAGGCTCTTGGTTGGGTGACTATCGACGGCATACGGCCAGTAGAGAAGCCGGAACAGCCGAACAGGAAGGCCAGGAACTCAATTGAGCTTCGACGAAATGCTTGGACATGATGGGGGCAAGTCGGGCGAGACCCGCGACGCCTACCGGGCATTTCGCAAATGGCTCGATTCCCAACCTGACAACCGGGTTCTGCGAAAGTCCGAGCAGGCGGAGAATTTCTTCCGCAAGATCGGCATCACGTTCAACGTCTATGGCGAAGAGGCGGCGGATGAGCGGCTGATCCCGTTCGATGTCGTGCCGCGCGTGCTGTCGGGCAACGAATGGCGCAAGCTCTCCAAGGGGATCGAGCAGCGCGTTCGTGCGATCAATGCGTTCCTGTACGATATCTATCACCGGCAGGAGATTCTGCGCGCAGGGCGCGTGCCGGAAAGCCTGATCGCCAATAATGCCGCGTTCCTGCCCAAGATGATGGGCTTCGATCCGCCCGGCGGTATCTACACCCACATCATCGGCACCGACATCGTGCGCACCGGGCCCGACGAATTCTACGTACTGGAAGACAATGCGCGGACCCCCTCGGGCGTGTCCTACATGCTCGAAAACCGCGAGATCATGCTGCAGATGTTTCCGGAGCTGTTCGCAGATATCCCGATTCGCGAGGTCAGCGATTACCCCAGCTGGTTGCGCCGCTCGCTGGCGTCCTGCGCGCCCGCCGCGTGCCTCGACAAGCCGACCGTTGCGGTGCTGACGCCGGGGACGTTCAATTCCGCCTATTTCGAACACAGCTTCCTTGCCGATCAGATGGGCGCGGAGCTGATCGAGGGGTCCGACCTCAGGGTGATCGACGGGCGCGTCGCGATGCGCACCACCCAAGGCTACAAGCCGGTCGACGTGATCTATCGCCGGATCGACGACGAATATCTCGACCCGCTCAACTTCAATCCGGATTCGATGCTCGGCGTGCCGGGGATCTTCGATGTGTACCGCGCGGGCGGTGTGACCATCGCCAATGCGCCGGGTACGGGGATTGCCGACGACAAGGCGCTGTACAGCTACATGCCCGAGATCGTGAAATTCTACACTGGCGAAGAACCGCTGTTGAAGAACGTGCCCACCTGGCGCTGTTCGGAGCCCGACCAGCTGGCCGAAGTGCTCGACAAGCTGGACGAACTGGTGGTGAAAGAGGTCCACGGCTCGGGCGGCTACGGCATGCTGATCGGCCCGACCGCCAGCAAGCAGGAAATCGCCGACTTCCGCGCAAAGCTGAAGGAACAGCCCGAAGGCTACATCGCGCAGCCCACGCTGGCGCTGTCGACCGTGCCGATCTTTACCGAGCAGGGCCTTGCCCCGCGCCACGTCGATTTCCGCCCCTTCGTGCTGATGGCGCCCAATTCGATCGACATCGTGCCCGGCGGGCTGACCCGGGTGGCGATGAACGAGGGATCGCTGGTGGTGAATTCAAGCCAGGGCGGCGGGACCAAGGATACGTGGGTGCTCGATGACTGATCGCGTGACGGTTCTCTCGATGGAGGCGCGCGATGCTGGGTAAAACCGCGTCCGGCCTGTTCTGGATGTTCCGCTATCTCGAGCGGGCGGAGGCGACCGCGCGTCTGCTCGACGCAGGCTTCCGCATCGCGCTGACGCGTGCGGGTTCGTCGCGTTCGGAATGGCAGTCCGTTCTGACCACGGTCGGTCAGCTGGATGCTTTCAAGGCCCGTCATGGCGAGCCGAATTCGTCCAAGGTGATCGAATTCCTGCTCAGCGACCGGGACAATCCCTCCAGCATCATCTCGATGGTCAAGTCCGCGCGCGACAATGCCCGCGGTGTCCGGATCGGGCTGACCAGCGAGGTGTGGGAAGCGACCAACGAAAGCTGGATGACGCTCGACAAGCTGCTGCGCGGGACCATCCCCGAAGCGGACCTGCCCGACACGCTGACCACGATCCGCCAGCAGAACGCGCTGGTGCGCGGCGCGACCACCGGCACGATGCTGCGCAACGACGGATTCAATTTCGTACGGCTGGGCACCTTCATCGAACGCGCCGACAACACGGCGCGCATCCTCGACGTCAAATATTACCTGCTACTGCCGTCGATCAGTCAGGTCGGCTCCACGCTCGACATCAAGCAGTGGGAGACGATCCTGCGCTCGGTCTCGGCGCTGCGCAGTTACCAGTGGCTCCACGGCGCGACCGTCAATCCGCGCGACATCGCCCAGTTCCTGATCCTGCACGAACAGATGCCGCGCAGCCTCGCGTTCTGCTATAACAAGATATGCGACAATCTGGGCTACCTCGCGAAGAACTACGACAACCGCACGGAGTCCTGCGAATTGGCCGACCGCATTCACCTCGACTATCTGGGCCGTTCGATGGACTCCATCTTCGACGATGGGCTGCACGAGTTCATCGAAAGCTTCCTCGACGCGAACAACCGGCTCGCGAGCCAGATTTCCACCGACTATTCGTTCGGACCGGGCGCATGAGGCTGCGGGTCGATCACGAAACGCGTTACACCTATGACGCGCCGGTCTCCTACGGGCTGCAGCAGGTCCGCATGCGGCCGAAAGACAGCCGCGGCCAGAAGGTGCTGGACTGGACCATCACGGTCGAGGGCGGGGCGACCGAGCTGTGCTATGACGATCACAACGGCAACCGGGTCGACCTGATCGGGATCGAGCCGGGCCGCACCGAAACCTCCATCCGGTGCGTCGGCCTGGTCGAAAATACCGAGGGTGACGGCGTTCTGGGCAAGCACCAGGGCTTCCTGCCGCTGTGGCACTTCAAGCGCTCTTCCCCGCTGACGCAGGCGGGCGAGGGTGTGCGCAAGCTGGTGGCCGGTCTGGGCGATTGCGACATTGCGCAGGTTTCCACCGGGCACGCATTGTCCGCCGCGATCCTCGACACGGTCGGCTACGAAGGCGGCAACACCCATTCCGGCACCACGGCGGAAGAGGCGATCACGGGCGGCACCGGCGTGTGTCAGGACCACGCGCATATCTTCTGTTCGGCCGCCCGGCTGATGGGCCTGCCTGCACGTTACGTCTCGGGCTACCTGATGATGAACGACCGGGTGGAACAGGACGCGAGCCACGCCTGGGCGGAAGCTTTTTTCGAAGGGCTGGGCTGGGTCGGTTTCGACATCTCCAACGGCTATTCGCCCGACGAGCGCTATATTCGCGTCGCGACAGGAATCGACTTCCGCGAAGCCGCGCCGATCAACGGCATGCGGATGGGGGGAAGTGACGAGGGCGTGCTTGTCACCTTGAAGGTCGAGCAATAATCCTTTCCCCGCAACTACGACGAGTGCCGAACTAGATGACCTATTGCGTGGGCATGCGGCTGGACCGCGGCCTGATCTTCATGTCCGATACGCGGACCAATGCGGGCGTCGACGACGTCTCGCAGGTGCGCAAGATGCGCCACTGGGAAAACCCGGGCGAGCGGATCATCACCCTGCTTTCGGCGGGAAACCTTGCCACCACGCAGGCGGTCGTCAGCTTGCTGGACGAGCGGACAAAGGCGCCGTCCGAACGCGACCCGTCGATCATGTCGGCCCCCTCGATGTTCCAGATCGCGACCATCGTGGGCGATACCCTGCGCGAGGTGATTTCTTCCCTGCGCCACGAAGGGCCAGAGGCAAGCGCACCGTTCCGGGCAAGCCTGATCCTGGGCGGCCAGATTGCGGGCAGCGAGCCGCGCCTGTTCCTGATCTATCCGGAAGGCAATTTCATTGAGGCGGGCGATGATTCGCCTTTCTTCCAGATCGGCGAGACCAAGTATGGCCGCCCGATCATCGTGCGTACCTTCGACCCGGCGATGACCTTTGAGGATGCGACCCGGCTGCTGATGGTCAGCTTCGATTCGACCATTCGGTCGAACCTCGCGGTCGACCTTCCGCTGGACTTGGCAACCTACGAGCGCGATGCGTGCAAGCTTGCCCACCAGCAGCGGATCGAAGTGAGCGATCCCTATTTCCGTCGCATCTCCGAGCAATGGAGCCTGTCGCTGCGCGAGGCGGTCAACCGCCTGCCGCCGTTCGAATTCGAAACCGGCGCGGCGAGCGAGGACTGAAGCGGCGCAACCATCGATCCGACAAGAGGACCAATGCAATGGACATGACGCAGCTCGACGAAAACGTGTGGGTCGCGGGGCAGATCGACCCGGCAGACTTGCCCGCGCTGGCCGATCGTGGCTTCCGCTCGATCATCGGCAACCGCCCCGATGGCGAGGAATCCGGCCAGCCCAGCTGGTCAGTGATTGCTGCGGCCGCGCAGGATGCGGGGATCGAGGCACGGCATATCCCCATCGCCGGGCCGCACGATATCGCCGCCCGCAAAGAGGATTTCGCGCAGGCACTGGCCGAGATGCCGGGACCGGTACTGGCCTTCTGCCGCTCCGGCGCGCGCTCTGGCCGCCTCTACGAAGCGGCGCAAAGCTAAGCGACAGGTCCTAAGCCTGCGCACCGCGCATGCACGCCGCGGCGATCAGTACATTTGCAGATGTTCGAGGCCTGCGTTCGGCAGGGTTACCTGCAGCATGGGCCAGTCGCCTGATCCGTTTACGGCAGGCTGCGCGAAGGCTGCGGGCAAGTTCTGCATATCAGGGCCGCCAGCCCCGGTCGCATGATCGAACTGCGCCAGCGCGCGGACCGCAATATCGTACGCGTGTCCGCTCCAGCCATCGTCGAAGCGATATTCGTACGCAGCCTCCTGCGATACGACCGCGGCGGAGCCCGACCCATCGGGGGCGTAGCCCAGTTCGGTCGCGCTCAGGCTGTCCGGTGAGACGCCGACCAGCCTGAAGATGGTCGCAAAGGCGTAGTTCTCGCCCGAGGCACCATCGCGGTCGTACTGGATCAGCGTGTCCTCGCCCTCAGCGACCAGTTGCAGGTGCCCGGTGGCGAAGGGATTGGAACCGGCCGGCAAGTTCTGCGATGCCGAGTTCAGGAAGCCTGTGAGCGAGAGCCTGTCTTCTCCCACGGTGAAATCGGTCACCACGACCTCGCTACCGAGGCTGTAGGCAATCGTGTTGAGCAGCGACTGGACCGTGATGGCGTCGCTTCCGGCCCCCAGGGTCACGCTCTGCGAGCCCCCGAATATGCTGATATTGACGGAATCATCGCCTTCGCCAGCATCGATCAAGCCCAACCGGACCCCGCCGACATAAATCTGGTCGGCGCCCGTCCCACCGACCACCGTGACATCATCAATGTAGCGCACGGAATTGAAAAAGATCCGGTCTTCGCCCTGGCCGCCATCGAGAAGGAGGACGCTGGAGGCCTGAGTCAGGCGTGAGACGAACAGGGTGTCATTGCCCCGCTGGCCGAACAGCCGGTCGTTCCCACCGCCGATGTCGTCGAGAATATCGTCCGATATATCCGGCCCAGCGTCGTTCAAATTATTGCCGTAGAGCGTGTCGTTGCCCAACCCACCGTTGAGCTGGTCCGCACCTTCGCCGCCTTCGATAAGGTCGTCGCCCGCTCGGCCCCAGATCGTATCGTCTCCGGCAAGACCGCTGAGAGTATCGGCTCCATTGCTGCCGCTCAGGATTTCACGTGCGGATGTACCGGTAAACGTCTCCCCGACCGGGGCGTCGCCATTTATTGGGTAACCCAGCTCGCGCGCAGTCATTGTGGTGGCGGTTCTGCCGGTGAAGCTCACCACGGACTGTGGACTATAGGCGCTCTGGGATGCACCGTCCCGGTCGATCTGGAGAGTCGCGGTGCCGTTCACATCGACCAGTTGCAGGTGCCCGCTCGCGAAGGGATTGGTCGCCGGATCCCAGCCGATCAGGTACTCGGGGAGATATTCCTCAAGAGCCAGGCGATCCTCACCGGCAGTCATATCCGTGATGATAATCGTTGCGTCGGGTGAGGCGACCGGGTCTCGGCGCCCCAGCCAGATGATATCATTCCCCGTCCCGAGAGTGATCGTCTGCACCCCCCCACTCGGATTGATCACGACGAAGTCGTCTCCCGACCCAGCGTCAACCGTGCTTTGCGAGACGGCGTTGACGATGATCTCGTCATCGCCGGATCCGCCGAGGATGGTGACGGTATCAACATAGCGGGTGCTGGAAAAAACGATCGAATCGTTTCCGGCTCCGCCATCGAGTAGCAAGACATTGGCCGTCTGGCTGGAGCGACTGACACCGATATAATCGTTTCCGTCCTGGCCGTAGAGGCGGTCATTTCCGCCCCCATCGTCGAAAAGGACGTCGTTACCGCCATCGTCGAAGCCGGCGGCGTCTCCGTAGAGGATGTCATCGCCCGCTCCGCCGTAGAGCGTGTCGTTTCCTGCACCCCCTTCGAGGAAGTCGTCCCCGCTACCGCCATATATGAAGTCCCCCCCTCCGAGTGCGCGGATCAGGTCGCCCGCTTCGGTCCCGTACAAGGACTCGAATTCAGAGGTTCCGGTAATCTCGTTGAGATTGGTGACATACAGCGTGACGGCGAAGGAACTGGCAAGCACGCCGTCGCTGGCGGTCACTATGATCTCGTAAGTGTTGTCGCTATTGCCATCGGCCGGGGCCTCGAAATCGGCGGCCTGGCGGAAACTGACCGCGCCGGTCCGGGCGTCGATCGAGAATGCCTCCGCATCCTCGCCGCTCAGCGAAAAGAACAGCGTGTTGTTGTCCGGATCGCTCGCCGTAACGGTATATGCGAGCACCGATCCTTCGAGGAGCGTCACGGCATCGCTGCTGGTGATCGTCGGCGCGCGATTGCCGCTGAGCGAGACATAGGTGAAGTCGCCGCCGAAGCCGACGATGTCCGCCTGGCCGTCTCCATTCACATCGGCCAGCGTGCGGTAGAACCGGTCGTTCGAAAACCAGCCGCCGCCCGCATCGCTTGCGCCGAAGGACCGCAGCGCAAGGGTGGGATCCGCAAAGGTTCCGTCGCCATTGCCGAGCGCGACGTAAGCGCCGAGCCCGCCAAAGCCGACGATGTCGGCATACCCGTCGCCGTTCATGTCGGCGAGGCGGCGCGGATAGGTATCGCTGCTGGTCCAGCCGCCGCCTTCGGGTGCGAAGCCGAAGCTGGCGAGGCCGAGAATGGTCGGGCCGAAGCCACCACTCTCCTGCGCCAGCGCAACGAACACGCCATTTGCACCGAAGCCGACGATGTCCGCCCGGCCATCTCCGTTCACGTCCGCCATTTCGCGCGGATAGCGCTCGGAAGAGGCCCAGCCGCCAGCGACATCGCTTGCACCGAAGCCATTATAGGCGAGCGTCGCCTGCGCGAAGGTGGCGTCTTCGCGGGCGAGTGAGACGTAAACTCCTGCCGATCCGAAGCCGACGAGATCTGCCCGTCCGTCGCCATTCACATCGGCCGCGGTGCGCGGATAGATGCCTTCGTTGGTCCAGCCGCCTGCCTCGTTCGCGGCGCCGAACCCGTTATAGGCGAGCGCAACGTCGCCGAAGCGGACCGGCTGCTCAGCCGTCGGCGCGAGGCCGAGCGCGACATAGACGCCCGCCGATCCGAAGCCGAGCAGGTCTGCGCGGCCATCTCCGTTCACATCTGCAAGCATTCGCGGATAGACGGAGTTGTCAGCCCACCCACCGGCCTCGGCGCTGGCTCCGAAGCTGTTGCAGGCGAGCAATGTCTCGCCGAACCCGCCGGCCGGATCGGCCAGCGCGACGAAGACGCCAGCAGCGCCGAAGCCGACGATGTCCGCGCGGCCATCGCCGTTCACGTCGGCCATGCGGCGCGGAAAGGTGGTGTCGTCGGTCCAGCCGCCGGCGACGGGGCTGTAACCGAATCCGCGATAGGCAGACACAGGCGGGCCGAGGCTCACCTCGCCGCTTCGGGCGAATTCGGCATCCCGCACTTCGTTACGCGCAAGCATTCGCGCATGTCCGCGATACGTCATCCCAGAACCCCTCGTCTCGCCTCCGGAGCGCAGGATGAAGCTTCTTACAGCCAACCGCGTTCACGACCCGATGACAGCTTAACGCCTGCCGGATCATGAGAACAGGATTTTTGGCAAGTCCGGGGAGGGTGTCCCCCCGGTCGGCGTCAGGCCGCGAAGGCCGCGCGGCGCTTTGCCGCGACGGCGGCGACTTTGGGGTCGCGCAGGTGGGGGCCCTCGGCAATCGCCTGGCGGTAGCTGGCGATCACATTGTCGAGGATCGCCGACCAGTGATAGCGCTCGCTGAACGCGATCCCCGCATCGGCCAGGGTTTTCCGGTAGGCGGGATCGTCCGTCAGCCGCTCGATCGCATCGGCATAGGCGCGGGCATCGCGCGGAGGCACAATCAGCCCGTTCTTGCCATCCTCGATCAACGCCCGTGCTGCCGGGGCGTCCGCGCTGACCACTGCGAGGCCGGACGCCATCGCTTCCAGATTGACATTGCCGAACGCCTCGGTGGTGCTGGGATTGACGAGGATGTCCGCACTGCCGACCGCGCGGGCCAGCTCCTCACCCTCGACATGGCCGGTGAACACCGCATCGCCGATGCGCCCGGCCAGATCGTCGCCCGCGGGGCCTGCGCCAACGATCAGCGGGCGGACCTTGCGTCCACGCTCGCGAAGGGTCTTCACGACCTCTTCGAACACGTCGATGCCCTTTTCCTTTACCAGCCGCCCGAAGAACAGCAGCACCGCCTCGTCATCCGCATAGCCCTTGGCCCGGCGCCATTCCGGGTCGCGGCGCGAGGGGTTCCACAGCTTGTGGTCGACGCCCCGGCTCCAGGTGTGGACATGATCGCCAAGCTGCGTCGTCTGGCGCAGTTCCTCGACAAGGTAGGGGTTGGGGGCGAGCACGATGTCGCACCGGCCATAGAAGCGGTCGAGATAACGCTCCGCATAGCCCCGGAAGATGTCGAGCCCGTAATAGGTGAAGTAGGTCTGGAACAGTGTGTGCAGGCTGGCCACCACCGGCACTTCGATCTCGGCGGCGAAAGTCTGCATCTGGCGGCCGAGCCGGTCGGGCGCGGACAGGTGGACCACGTTGGGCGCGAAGGCGCGGATGTCTTCGCGCACGGCCTTTGGCAGGCCCAGTGCCAGGCGGTATTCCTTGCGCGTCGGGATCGCGAAGGAGGGGACCGAGACAAGATCGCCCGCAGGCGCGAAGGCAGGCTCCGCAATGGTCGGCGAATAGACCCGCACCTGCGCGCCATGCTCCAGCAGGTAGCGCACCAGCCGGTTGAGCGCCTTGTTCGCGCCATCGCGAACCATGTTGTAATTTCCCGAGAACAGCGCGACCCGCAGACCGGCGGCCTTGCCACCCGTCCGGTCTGAATCGAAGACCGCGGTCTTCGCGCTAGGCTCGGTCTGTGCGATCGGTTGTTCCCTCGTCCCGCAATCTTCCTGGCGGACCCTACGCGCCCTGAAAAGGCCGCGCGGCGGTGCGCCTGTTTGGCTGCGCGGTTAGCACGGGGTGATGCGCGTGACGATAGTGATTGCGTCGGGCGTAGCCGAGCGCTCTTCGGACAGCGCAAATCCGCGGATCGGCGCCAGATCCTGCGGATGATAGCTGTCGGCACTGGCGACGTGGCGCTTGGATGCACGCGGCGCACGCAGCACGCGGTCGGAGGTGCGCAGGCCCTCGATCCGGTCGGTGATCTCGACGCTGCCGTCGCGATGCGTGATCTTGCGGTTCAAGACCGGCTCCGATTGCCCGCCGCGCTTGAAGATCAGCACGCGCTTGAGGATCGGGATCAGGCGCTTGCCGAGCAAGAACGCGAGGCAGCGCAGCACGATATGCTGGAACGGGTTGGACAGCTTCTCGCGGTGGGAGAACATCCGTCCTGCAATCGCGATACCGCCATCGACCGGCTGGAACGACCAGTCCGCGCTCCACCAGTGCGACACATATTGCGTATCGCCGCGCTCCACGATCCAGCCGAAATCGCTCGCCTCGCCGGAGGGGCCGCTGATGGTGAGGATGCCGCCCTTGCGCGGCGAGACAATCAGCCCGTCGGCCAGATAGTGGCCCGATCCGTCGAATAGACGCGGTGCGGGCGTGGCGGCATCGCTGGCCAGCGCCGCCCGGCCTTCGAGCAGGGCGAGCGCGCGCATCACGGAATGGCCGATGTAGTGGCAGATATAGCGGTCGTCGGTCGCGGCGTAGGTGTGATCCTTGCTGTCGGCGCTGGCGAACGCCCACTGCGCGACCCGCGCCGCGTCCGCACGCTCAGCGTCAGTGCCCTCGATTGCGGAGCGGATGATGCCGTAGGGCACGAGGTAATCGGTGTTGCGGCTGTTGTGCTGGCCGACCCCGTTGGGCGCGGCAGCGGGGAACGCGGCCATGAAGCCGAGCGCGCGGGCGATGGCGTCGCGGTAGTCCGCATCGCCGGTCGCATCGTAAAGGTCCCACAGGCAATCGATGGTGACCGCGAGATAGCCCAGGTCCGGCCCGTCATATTCCCAGAACCAGCCTTCCGCGTGCTGCAAATCCAGCGTGCGGGCCTTTACCTGCGCGAAGGCTGCAGGATCGGCATCCTGCGGCAGCACCTTGTCGATCCATGCAAGCGCGGCGAGCCCGGCGACCTGCTGGTTGCCCGCCTGCGCTTCGAACCGGGTGCGCAGCTGGCGCGCGGCGATCCGCAGACCGTCGCGCACGTCTTCCACAGCGACCACGCCATGATCCGCCAGCTTGGCAACTGCGAGCGTGGCGAAGGCGAGCGGGGGGTATCCCTGCTCCCAAGGGTAATATTCCTCGAACGCGTAGTGCTTTTGCGCGCGTACGTTCCAGAAGCGGGCGCTGGCGGCGGCGATGGCCTCCAGCGCCTCGCGCTGGTCGTGCCACTGCGGCAGGCGCGCGGCCTCGTGCAGCGCGTAGCCGGCCTGCTGGAGGATGATCGAGGGGAAGTCGCGGATCTTGTAGTGCCACCAGTTGCGGTCCGCGCAGCCGAACAGCGGGGAGGTGGGGTCGCGGCACACCTGGGTCAGGATGCGCGGCATCCAGCGCTGCGCCACGCGAAGCAGTGGGCCATGCAGATCGGGCGCGCTCATTCCTCGTCCACGATCATGCGGAAATCGGCCAGCCCCTTGCGCTTGGTCGGCTTGCTCGCTTTCTTCCAGCTGAGCCGCAGCTTGTTGAACACCGGGCCGATCACGCTTTCGGGGATCTGCCGCAGGACGAAGCGGGCAGGGGCGGTGCTGCCGATCACGAACAGGGTGGAAATGACCAGTTCGGCAATCTTGCGCGAGGGCGGGATGCTGGCGGGTTCCATGCCATAGTCCGGCGCAGCCAGCCCGATCTTGCGCCGCCATTGGTTACGGATGAAGCCGCCGCGCTTCTTGAAGTCGATCATGTGGCCGTGCATCTCGGTCGCCTTGAGATCGTCTTCTCGCTCCAGCACCAGCGCGCCTGCGGCGATCATCTCCTCGACCAGCGCCTCCATCTTCGCACTGCGCGTGACCACTACCGAGTGTCCGCCACCCTGAGCCTCGAACGCGGGGCTCCACGCATCGCCGACCGACAGGTCGCAGAACTCGTTGGCGAAATCCATGCTCTGCAGGCTGGCGCGGGTGACGAAGAAGGGGATGAGGAAGTTGTAATAGACCTTCTTGGACCGCAGCACCTTGCCGCTCTGCGTCCTGATCTCGAGATAGCCCGGCCACTCGCCTGCGCGCCATTCCAGGCTGGTGACGGGATCGTCCTTCGCCACGCCATGCGCGCGCACGAAGCTGTCGATCGCAGCGGGGTAGAGCGCGGTGCCGGTGTAGGGGCCCAGCACGTAGTCGATCTGCTGAGCCTGCGGGTGCCCCGAATGCTGCAACCGCCGCAGTGCCGCCGCCTGTTCGGGGACCAGCGTGATCGCATAGCGCTTGCCCGGCTCCAGCCGCGCGAGGATGTCGAGCATCGCGACCGGGATGTAGACCGATTGCGCCGCGTCGAGAATTTCCTCCGCCGTGCTCGCAATCACCGGGCTGGCTTCGAGCGGGGCGGGCACGCCCTGCCGCGCGACGATCGCCGCGTCGATCCGGCCCGATCGCAGCAGATGCAGCAGCACCGCCGTGGTCACACCGCCCGATGCACCGCGTGCGCGCACCGACGGGTCGCCCGCATAGCCGGTCCGGGTCGCGACGATGTGCCCGACCAGCCAGGAGTCCGGCATCCGCCCGTAATGGTCGAGGTACAGCTGCGGGTAGTCGACGCCCTTGCCGGGGCATGCGTCCCACGCGAGTTCTGGCAGCGCGGTGCCTGGCGCGAAGACCGGCTTGGGCCCGGTCGCGGTGCGCTCCATCGTCGAGCGCCCGCTGGCATCCAGCGCCACGCATGCCCCGCAGCCGACGCAGATGCCGCGCCGCACGACCTTGTCGCGCAGGCGCTGGGCGACCTCGGCGATCGGTGGCGTCGGGCTTTGTGATGTCGCTGGGAGAGAAATCGTGACTACCTTTGTCCGGTTGAGCCAAACTGTGCGAGCCCATAGAGGGGGAGCGCCGATCACGGCAACATTTCTTCTGGCCATCAACGGGTCTAGGGGCTTTAGCGCCCCGCACACTCCCGTGAGACCCATCGATCAAAGAGCGCGCCTGTGAAGCTGATCATTCAAATCCCCTGCTACAACGAGGAAGAGACGCTTGGCGAGGCGCTGAGCGATCTGCCGCGCGAAGTGCCCGGCATCGACGTGGTCGAATGGCTGATCATCAATGATGGCAGCACCGACCGGACGGTGGAGGTCGCCAAGGCGCATGGGGTCGACCACATCGTTGATCTGCCGGTGAACATGGGGCTGGCGCACGGTTTCATGGCCGGTGTGCAGCGCGGCCTTGCCGAAGGCGCGGACATCATCATCAACACCGATGCGGACAATCAGTACGACGCGTCCGACATCCCGCAACTGGTCGAGCCGATCCTGAAAGGGCAGGCGCAATACGTGATCGGGGCAAGGCCGATCCCCGATATCGAGCATTTCAGCAGCACCAAGCGGTTCCTGCAGAAGCTGGGCAGCCGCGTGGTCCAGATCGTTTCGGGAACGGACATCGCCGACGCGCCGAGCGGTTTTCGCGCCCTGAGCCGCGAGGTGGCGCTGCGGATCAACGTGTTCGACAGCTATACCTACACGCTGGAATCGATCATCCAGGCGGGGCTCAGCGATTTTCGCATCGTCTCCGTACCGGTCGGCGTGAATGGGGAGACGCGTCCTTCGCGGCTGGTCCGCTCGATCCGCGACTATGTGCGCCGCTCGATGATGTCGATCCTGCGGTCCTTCTTCGTCTACAAACCGGGCAAGACCTTCTTCCTGCTCAGCCTGCTGCCCGCCTTGCTGGGCACCGGCCTGATGATCCGCTGGCTGGTGCTGTTCTACATGGGGACCGAGCGCGCGCACGTGCCGAGCCTGGTCGTCGCGGCGGTGATGCTGATCGCGGCGCTGATTTTCTGGGTGGCGGGGCTGCTGGGGGAGCTGTTCGCGATCAACCGCCGGCTGCTGCAGGATCTGCAATATATGAAGCGCAAGGAGCTGGCGGACGCGCACCTGCGGCTGCGCGATCGGGAGCCGCCCGCCCCGCCGCCTGCGGGGTGAGCACCCCTCCGATGAGGGAGACGGCACAGTGAAAAAGGCGATCGGGGCACTGGTCAGCCTGATCCTGCTGGCGCTGATCTGGTGGCAGGTCGATCTGTCGTCGATCCGCGCGGCGCTGGCCGCTGCGGATGGCTGGTGGCTGGCCGCAGGCCTCGCGACGATCGTGCCACTGACGCTGGTCACCGCAATGCGGTTCGGCATGCTGACCCAGACGCCGATCGGTCTGTGGTCCGCCACCCGGCTGATCCTGGGCGCATCCTCGCTCAACCTCGTGCTGCCCTCCAAGCTGGGCGATCTCGCCAAGGCGGTGGCGCTGACCGGGCGTCACGGGTTCGATCCGAAGCTGGCGGTGGGCGTCGTGGTGATGGAGCGCTCGCTCGACATGGCAGCGCTGCTGTTCTGGGGCGTGCTTGCGCTGCTGTGGGTCGGCTGGGGGGATGTCTGGCTGATGATGGCTGCGGCGGGCACTGGCGCTTTGCTGGTGCTACTGGTCATCCTGCTCTCGCCGTTGCGTTTCGCGAGCCGGTTCCTCGCGCTCGCTGGGCGGATCGCGCCGGGGCGGATCGGGCGCTGGCTTTCGGGCTTTGGCGAGACCTGGCAGCAGGCGGTCGGCTGGTTCTGGAGCGACCGCAGGCGCGTGGCCAAGGTCGCCGGGGTCAGCCTGCTGATCTGGGGCGGGCATCTCGCGCAGTTCTGGCTGTTCGCGCAAGGGCTGGGGCGGGTGCCGTTCCTCGACAACATGGCCTTTGCCACGCTCGCGATCCTTGCCGGACTGCTTCCTTTCACCATGGCGGGGGTGGGCACGCGCGATGCGGCGATCGTGCTGCTTTACGCGCCCTATCTCTCGGCAGGGTCTGCCGCCGTGCTCGGCGTGCTGGCGACCTTGCGCTATCTCGTGCCCGCAATCGCGGGCCTGCCCTTCATGGGCGACTATCTGGTCCAGGTCCGCAAGGAGCGCGCCGCATGACGATCCTTCCCGCACTCGACGACGAACGTGGCTGGCGCACCCTGCTGTTCGCCGTGACCGGCGTGACCGCGCTGATCTATCTCTACCTTGCATTCTTCGTGCCCGGCACGCTGACTTACGCGCCGCTCACGATCCAGGACGATGCCCGCCAGTTCCTCACCTGGATGGCGCGGCTGAACGACCCGGATGCGATGCGCGGCGACCTGCTGGCGGATTACTGGCAGTCGGTCGGGCCGTGGGCCTACCGGATGCTGTTCACGGTGGCGAACATGCTCGGCCTCGAACCTCTGGTCTTCGCGCGCCTGCTGCCGGTGCCGCTGCTGTTCCTTTCCGTCTGGATGGCCTGGCGGATCGCGTTGCTGCTGACCCAGCGCCCGCTCGCCGCCTTTGCTGCCGCCGCGCTGCTGGCCGGCTTCGTGCTGCACGAGGATTCGATCTATTCGGCCACGCCGCGTGCATTCTCGGCGCCGCTGCTGCTGGTGTTCCTCGACGGGCTTCTGCGCAATCGCGGGTGGCAGATGATCCCGACGCTGTTCGTGCTCGGCCTGCTGTACCCCACCACCGCGCTGGTCGCCCTGACGATGATGGGCCTCTCGCGGCTCGGCTGGCGGCCGTTCCGGATCGATTTCGGCCTCAGGACATGGGTGCTGTGCGGCCTCGGCGCGATAGCGGTCGGCGCGGCGGTGATCCCTCTGGCGGGCGCAACCGATGGCTGGGGGCCGACCCTCACGATCAGCGACGCGCTGGGGATGGAGAACATGAACACCGGCCTCGCACGCAGCGCGGTGGTCGGCCTGTCGGGCGAGGTCGATCTGGTGTGCCAGGCGCGCACCGGCCTGCTGCCCGAAATCGTCCCCTGCTGGTCGACCCGGTGGGCCTGGTTGCCCAACCTGCTGCTGCTGGTCCCGATGCTGTGGCTCGCCTTCGCGGCAGTGCGGCGCGGCGCTTTCCGCGTCGACGGGGAGCCGGGCAATTTCATCTATACCTGGGTGCTGATCGCGGGGATCGCGTGGTGGGCGGTGGCGGTTGCCTTCGCCTTCTCGCTTCATCTGCCCAGCCGATATACCCAGCGCACACTCTCTGTGCTCGAGTTCATCGCGATCGGGCAGGTCGCCGGCATGTGGCTCGATGCGCGGCTGCGGGCAGGGGCGATCGACGCGCGGGTCTATGCGGGGGGCGGCCTGCTGGCCGCCTTCCTGGTGGCATCTTTCCTTTCGCCCACCCCAGGGCTGACCCGGCCCGCCGACCGCGGCGCAATCGCGCGGATCGAGGCTATGCCCGATTCAGCGGTGATCGGCGGGGTGAGCGAGGAGCTGGACTTCATCCCCGCGCTGACCGGCCATCGTACGCTCGCCAGCGCAGAGCATTCGATTCCCTATCACATGGGCTATTTCGGCCCGCTTCGGGACCGGCTGGAGGATGCGCTAGCGGCGGTTTCTTCATCCGATCAGGCGGCGCTGGAACAGTATGTCGAGAAATACGGCGTCACCGTGATCGCGGTCGACCGTGCCTTCCTGACGCAGGGAACCTTGCCCGAGCGGTGGGATCTGGTCGTGCCCACGGCGTTCCGCGCGGCAAAAGCGCGGCTTTCACGCGAACCCTCGGCCCTGCGCCGCGCCGCGCCCGGCTGCATCATCCACGACGGCGAACTGATGTTGCTCGACGCCGCCTGCCTTTTCCGCAGCCCGCAAGGCGGGAGCGGAGAGGCAGGCTGAGCGCCGCACATCGCTAGTCGATCGCGACGATATTATCGTCCGAATTGCGGTCGATATACTTGTTGTACGGATCGATCCCCGCAAAACTCGGCCGTGTGTCGGTGACGATCCGGATCGTCTGCGAGCCGGAGTGGACGGGGTAGCGGCGCAGCGCCAGCACGTCCTTGCGCTCGAACGCGCCCATTCCCGGCTTCTGCGCGAACACGCCCACTTCGATCTCGTCGCTCAGCAGCGCCTTGCGCTCCTGGCCCTGACCATCGGCGTAGAACTTGTCCGCATCCACCGTGATCTCGGTCTCGAACTTGCCGTCAGCGCGCTTGGTCACCTTGGCCTCGTCCGCCTTCAGATCGTACAGCGTGATCCGCTGGAGCAGGTCAGTCACCAGATCGCGTTCCTGCTTGTTACGCGCCAGCGACAGGTAACCGCCGACCAGATCGTTCGCGTTGGCGTAGGGAGGCCCCTTGAACTTGAAGCGATCGAGCAGGCCGGAAAGCATCGTATTGACGCGATCCTCGCCCAGCCGGTCCTGCAGCAGGTAGGTGACCACTGCACCCTTGCGGTAGTGGATGTAGCCCTGGTCTTCGACCCGTTCGAGCGGCAGTTCCTCGATCGCCTCGCTGCCGCGCGCTGCGAGGTAGTTGTCCAGCTCGTATTTCAGGAAGCGGCGGATGTTATCTTCGCCGTACAGGTGCTTCATCACCATCAGCGCAGAATACTGGGCCATCGTTTCGACCAGCATGGTGCCGCCCTGCTGATCGGAACTGATCAGCTGGTGCGCCCAGTATTGGTGGCCGAGCTCGTGCGCGGTGACATAGGTGACGTAGTCAATGCTCTCCGCATCGCCATTATCGGCGATGAAGCCCATGTCTTCGGAATAGGGGATCGTCCCGGCAAAGGCCTGCGCGAAGGATGCGTAGCCCGGGAATTCGATGATCCGCGCATAGTCGAACTGGTAGGGGCCGAAATTGGCCTCGTAATAGTCGAGGCTGACCTCCATCGCGTCCAGCATCCGCTCCACGTTGAAGTCGTGGTTCGGGTGGTGGTAGATTTCCAGCGTGGTGCCGTTGTGCACCCGCCGGGTCACTTCGTAATCGGCCGACTGGATCGAGAAGAACGCGAGGATCGGCTGCTTCGACACGAACCGCGCCACGCGCCGGTCGCCGCGGACTTCGTCGGAGACGCGATCGCCGGGGGCGACCGGGGTCTGGCCGGCGACGGTCGAGACCGTGATGTCCGACGTGACCCAGGGCGAATTGCCCACGTAATTGCGGTTGCGCGCGCTCTCGTCCTCCAGCTTGGCCTGCCGCAGTTCGGCGGGCAGGTCGTATTTGCGCCGGGTTGCCCGGTCGCTCAGCAGGCCGGAGCGGCTCATGCCGATCTGCGGCACGAACTCGCTGTTGCTCAGGAAGGTGCCGTTGCGCACCAGCCGGGTGTCGTCGCCGCTGGCACGCATGCCCTGCTGCCAGCGCCGCGTGGCGAAGGTGAACGTACCTGTCGCACCCGGGGCCAGCGGCTGATCGAAGCGATAGATGCGGTACTTGTTCTCTTCGTCATCCATGTCGAGAGTCGCGCCCTCGACTTCGATCGAGCGGATTTCCGCGTCGGAATCGGCCATTCGCAGATGCAGCTGCTCCAGCGGCCTCCCGGTGTTGTTGACGAAAGCGATCGTCCCGCGCGCCTCCATCCGGGTTTCTTCCGGATAGAGGTCGACGGCGAGCTTCATGTCGGTCGCGGTCGGCTGGGGCAGGTTTTCGTATTTGAGATATTTCTTCTCGTACGCCGCCAGCTGGGCCTCGATGTCGTCCTGCGTGCGGTACTCGTCGACCACGTTCATCTGGTAGAAGATCCATCCGCCCGACAGTGCGGCCACGGCCAGCGCACAGGCAAGGATGGCGCCGGACGGCGAGGCGAGCCTGCGCGGCAATTGCCGCAGGCGGGGCAGCAGTGCCCCGTCCGCTCCGCGCCGCCACAGCATGTGGGCAAGCACCGCCAGCACCAGCGCGATCGCGCCCCAGTACAGCCGCAGCCACCAGCCGGTCGACCAGCCGACATTCGCGCCGTTGATATCGGACACGCGCATCGTGCCGGTGCTGCCGTAGAGGTAGAGCGGATGCTCGAAGCCAAGGCTGGAGAGCACGATGGTGCCGATCAGGTAGATCACCATGATGCCCCAGCCGACGAACTTGTTCGGGCTCAGCGCCTGGATAAAGATCGACAGGATCGCGAGCAGCACCATGTCGACCGACATCGGCAGCACGTACCAGGCGAGATATTTGCCGATCTCGAAATCGGTATAGCCGCGAAAGGCCTGGATCAGCATTGCCGCGACCACGGAGATCAGCAGGGTCGCGATCAGCACGAAGGCGACCGCAATCGTCTTGGGCACCATGTACGACCACCCGGGGACCGAGGTGGAATCGATGATCTCGTTGAACTTGCGCTCCCGGTCGCGCCAGACCAGCTCCCCGCCGTAGTAGATCGCGATGATGATCGGGATCAGCGCGAAGGTGCCCATCAGCGGCTCGATCAGCGCAAAGGTAAGGGGGCGTGCGGGCGTGCCGTAAATCTCGTTGCCGAAGAACAGCCCGGCGAAGGCGTTGAACAGGCCGATCAGCAGAAGCACGAAGAAGGCGGGGCTGCGCAGCACCTGACCCATCTCGAACCGGGTGCGCGCGACCAACCGGGCCCAGCCGGCACGCTCGGGCGTCGGCTGGGGCAGGGTGTCGACCAGCCGCGGCTCCTTCGCCGCCAGTTTCGCCTGCTTCCTGTCGGCCTTGCGCGCCTTGCGTGCCGAGATCGACTTGCTCGCGAAGCTGAACCGCCAATAGGCGAGTGCCAGCATGAGGGCGGAAAAGCCTAGCCAGATCGCCCGGTTTGCCAGCAGAACACCGTCGATCGGCGGGATCAGCGTGTTCGATTCCGCAGCCGTCCAGTAACGGGTCGCATTGCCGAAGGCGGCCAGTCCGAAAGGCTCGATATAGCTCGCCAGGTCGCGGTATTCGGGCTGGCTCGACATCACCGAGTTGAGGACGATGTAGAGCACCAGAAACAGCACCACCGCGACATAGGTGTACATCATCGAGCGGGTGATGGTCGCCACTGCGAAGAACAGCGCGCTGACCATGAAGATGCTCGGCAGGGCGAACACGAAATAGGCGAACGCGTAGTAGGAGAAGCGGTTGGGCCCGATCGTTTCGGGATCGAGCCACGGCATCAGCGAGCCGATCCAGATGCCCAGCGGCACCACCAGGAAGGCGCACGCGGCGGCGACGAAAGCGCCGGTGAAGCGCCCGAACAGATAGCTGAACTTGCTGACCTGAGTGGACCTGATGAGCGGGCCGAACCCGCTTTCCTCGTCACGCACGATCACGTTGGCGACGAAGGCGGTGGTCACGAACATGAAGAACAGCGTCAGGATCATGTGGGTCGTGACGATCGCGACGGGGCTGTTGGCGTTGACATTGCCACCCCCGCCGATGGTGATGTCGTCACTCGCCATCGCGCCATAGGTCAGCAGGAAGAAGATGACCGTCGCGACCCAGAACACCGGGTTGCGCAGCTGGTAGCGCAGTTCGAACAGCGCGATTTTTGCAAACATGGTGCTGCTCCCGCTCAGGCGGCGATGTCGGCAGGCGCGCGACGCGAGCTGGCGAGGGCGGAGAAATAGACATCCTCAAGCCCGCCTTCGACCGCCTGGAAACCAGGCCCCGGCGCCCCGTCGGACAGGACGTGGATGATCGTCTGGCCCGCGAACAGGCGGGTCGAGATCACCTCGTATTTCTCGCGCATCTCGTCGAGTTCGGAACGCTCGATGGTCTTGGCCCACACGGTGCCGCGTGCCTTGTCGATCAGTTCCTTCGGTGCGCCCTGCAGGCTGATCTTGCCGTCGATCAGCACCGCCATGCGCGGGCACAG
>CEQK01077584.1_pt1 | contig 26398 bp, 21 predicted proteins | sample 531051 | NCBI WGS metagenome assembly CEQK01 (sample SAMEA2621229, study PRJEB7988) | marine metagenome | biome: marine biome (ENVO:00000447); feature: deep chlorophyll maximum layer (ENVO:xxxxxxxx); material: "saline water (ENVO:00002010), including plankton (ENVO:xxxxxxxx)" | depth 150 m
CGGGATACAGTGGTAGAAACAAACAAGAAGTGGTCTAAGCTCCTTGGCATTCCTCAGTCAACATCCACGACTTGTGTTAAGCCTTCTGGAACTGTCAGTCAGCTAACTGATTCTTCCAGTGGTATTCATGCTCGACACGCTCCATACTATGTTCGTACAGTACGTGGAGATGTTAAAGATCCATTAACACAATTTTTAATGAATCAAAACATTCCTAATGAGCCTGATTTTAACAGCCCAACAAATACGGTGGTTTTTTCCTTTCCTTTTAAATCACCTGATGGTGCTGTATGTCGCACAGACATGAAGGCTCTCGAACAATTGAGTGTGTGGAAACGTTTTAGTGATCATTGGTGTGAACATAAGCCCTCAGTCACAATCAGTGTGAAAGAGCATGAATGGATAGAAGTAGGAAACTGGTGTTATGAGAACTTCGATAGTTTGAGTGGCATCAGCTTCCTACCCTTTTCTGATCACAGTTATAGGCAAGCTCCTTATCAGGATGCTACCAAGAAGGAATACAACAAGCTTAGTGCTAGTATGCCAAAGACAATTGATTGGAAAGAGTTTGATGAATATGAGAAAGAGGATAACACAAAAGCCTCACAAGAATTGGCTTGCAGTGCAGGGGTTTGTGAAATAGTAGATATATGAGTACCCAACCAAAATCAATAAAACTTTCGAGTGTAGATGTAGAGATAACAAAAAGCGGTAATATAGAACTGATATACAGCCATATTACCGCCGAAGAGTTTAAGAATACAATGGATTCCAAACTTCCTGAGTATGAAAACACAGAGCTTCTTTACGGGTTTATACAAAGATTACACAAAATTACTGCCATTTACCGAGAAGCAGTAAATAAACTGCTCTAATAGGGGTGAAATATGCTAAATCCTTTGTACGGCATTTTAAGAGCGTTACAGAGGATTTAGGTATTCTCAGGTACATTGGGTTATAATACCCTATTACTTGCTCTGTAGCGTCAAATATGGAGGAGTTTTTCTTTCAAGACCCTATTTTTTCTTGTTTTTCTTACTGACTTTACCGCCTTTGTTAAAATTAGACGTAAAACCTAGTCTTGCTCCAACTTTTCTTTTACGGTTCGGCCCTCTTGGTGTTACATCTCCTGTGATGCCAAATGTTCCTTGTCCGACAGGGAAATTTACACCTGCTCTAAAATTTCTTACAGGCTTTCCTTTATCTTTAAATATTCCCCAAGGAGTGTCAGCTTGAAACTTGTCTCTTGATTCAGATGCACCTATACTAAAATCTGCTGGCCCGATAGGTACAGTTAAATCTATTCCTTTACTTAAACTACCTTCTTTAATATCTACACTTTGTATTGGTCTGTTTTTAGTCCAGCCTCCGCCCACACCTAATTTAATTTTAGTTCTTCCTTTTTTAGCTTGTAATGTTGCAGAACCACCAAACTTCTTTTTACCACCGCCACCACCGCCTTTTAATTCCATGTTAGCGTAAGGCTTTCCTTTGCTCCTATACTTTCCCATCATTTAACCTTTTTCATATTATTACGCTGTACGCCCTTAGATTTCTCAAAACTACGCATTCCACCTAGTCCTAACAAGGCCATAGTGAGAGACATAAGACCTTCTGTTTCTATGATAGGCAACACTACGTCTACACCTGCCACAGCCATTCCCCATATAGCCACAGGCTGAAACACGAACTGCCAGCCTAACCCGAAGGCGCATATCCACATGATAGCTGGCCTAGCCCCTGCAACGAACAAACTAGGATGAGCAGCTTGAACCTTGTTTGTTTCTATTTGTGCAAGGTTGGCTTTGTTGAAAGCTGTTGTTAACTCCTTCTCCATCTCCAGCTTGGCTTTTTGAGCAGCGTTCTTGTCAGGTATAACACGATCAAGTATATTTGTAGCTACAGGAAGAAGGGAACTTAATACACCTATCATTTTTATAATCCTATTCTTTCAAATAATTCTGTTTCAGCGTCATTTGTTTGTTGATCAAGGCTAATAGAAGGATCTTGACTGATAGTATCAATATCTATTTCGTCTTCTTCTAACACCTCTTGTCTTGTCAAACCGTATCCTCCGAAAAGGTTTTCATCTTCGACCAAAGATAACTCTCCTGCGACAATATCTTTAGGCTCATTAAATCCAAGAATAGGTACTGTCATATCTGTAAAAGGAATATCTAAACCTTTCTCTTGAAGATACCTAACGTTAAAAAAAGATCTTAAAAATTTTACAACTTCATTTGGAGTAGGATCGTAATTTCTAGACTCTTCTTTATCTGGATCATAAGTAACTGCTCTTGAAAAAGCAGGTTTTGCCATAATGTCAAGTATCTTTGAAACAAAATTTCTTTCATCTTTCACTGGTTTGTTGTCTATAATAAGTCCTAAATTTCTAACAAAATTTGGATCAGACATGATTGTGTGCAACATTAAATGTTTTGCTCGTTGTTGTTCTCTCACAATTTGTTCTGTTGCCAAATATCTCCAACTAACAACTCCTCGCATACCAGAGTATATTCGTGATAGCGCTGCAGAGTATGTTAGCCCTCTAGGTATATTGCTAAATTCTCCAGAAGCAAGGTCAGGGACTAAGCCTTTTATTGCTATAACATTATCGAATATCATTTCTAAGTCTTCAACAAATGATTGATTTGCTCCTACCGCTCTATCTATTTTCTTTAAACTTGTTCCCATGTTTTCATACATAGTCATCATTTCAACTATATTTATGTCAGAATCTAGTTGAAAAGCTTTTGGAGTTGATATTACTCCTTCTGAAACAAGAGAATCGTTGATCCATTGTGTAGGACGAAACATTTCCTCTTGATTAACGCCTCTTATTTTGTCTATATCTTTTTTTGTACTAAGGTCTAGCATTGCTTTTCTAGTACTGGTTACGTTTTGAGATTTCTTAATTAGGGTACTTACTAAAACATCCCTAAAGCTTTGGAGTTGTTTTTTTTGAGTTTCGCTAACAGTTCTGTTATAAATATCTTGAGGCGTTACACCATATAATTCTTTTATAAACACATCAAATCGTGATCCTGTTATTTGTTCTCTATCTCTAATAGGAAATTTCTCATCAAATGTTTTTTGTATGCTAGAGACATCTAATGCAGGTTCAAATCCTGCTTCTTTAATCTTTTCCGAACTTTCTTCTGCTAAAGTTTTTACTCTTCCAAAAATATCTGTTACTTCGTCACTTGCTCCTACAGACTCCCTTGCATAAGTGTCTGCTCGTGATGCTGGAAATAAAAAGTCAAATAGCTGGTTGGTGTCTTTTATAGATTCGACCTCTGTACCAATAGATTTTTTTATGTTTTCTAATTGGGTACTGGTCATTCTTTTTAAAGCTGCATCCAAATCCTTAGTTGCGTTATCTATGTCTTCTGTTACATTTTTTACAGAATTTTTGTCTAACAAGTTAAGATATTCTTTTGCTCTATCTGCAGCTTTTTTAGATATTAACCTATTCTCTAATAGATTTGATATTGTGGATATGTTTGTTTCATAATTGCCTCTAAGCAATCTTCCTTGTATTATTTCAAATCCAAAAGTTGAGTCTAAGTCATCTAAAATTTGTTTGCGAATATCTTTCATACTTATAATATTTTGGTTGCTGTCTTTAAAGTCTGAAAATAGTTCATCAAGAAGCTTTCTTGACTGAGCAGGATCTTTTGCTTTTAAAAATGGTGCGAGAAGATCTCTTGGTGAATCAATATTTCTTAAAAACTGCGTAACTCCTCCTTCAGCTTGTTCATCTATTGTTTGTAACAATCTTTTGCCCAAGTAGGATTCATGCCATGTTCTTCTAAAGTTAGTATACTCTTTATTTGCTTCGGCTACTTCGCTTATGTTGTGTCCTTCAAATATTTCGTCCAGATTTTTAGAAGAATTGTACACAGCTTGCGATGCTTCAGGTTTAGTAAATTTGTTTCTCCAAGACCAATCAGCATGATTCTTACGAAGAGTGTGCATATCAGAAGCATTCATAGAATGTGTAAATTTAGAATTTAATGCAGATCTATTTTGAGAAGTTAGGTTTGAAAGAAGTATTCTTAAATAATCTTCTTCAGACATTTTTAAACTTGCAGCGTGATCTGATAAATTCTCAAGTGTTAAAGACAGGTCGAAATCTCCTGTATCATCCTTTGAGTGTGGAATAGAACCCGACTTGCTTCCTTTTGCTAATGTAATACTTAAATTACTATCAATAATGTTTTCAGCTATATCAACCATCTCATCTTTTGAAGTATTCCCCAAGCCTTTATATCTAGCGAAACGAATAAAAGTATCAATATCATCAGAATAACTTATAGGCTCTCCTTCAGCCCTCGTAAATTTTCCAAAAGCAAGATACTCATTTGGCTTTTTAAGAATTGCGTGTATTTCTCCAAAATCATCTATTTGCTGATTTCTTAATTTTTCTAACTCATCAATATAATTCTCTGCGTCCAAAGTTTTTCCTTGCAAGGCTTCGTCCATCTCATCAAATCTTGCATTTTTTGTTCTTATTGCTTGTTCGTAAGCGTTTGTAGCATAACCTTCTATCCTGTTTCCAAAAGCAGTCTCTGCTCTTGACAATGCTTGCATACCATTCGGACTTTCTTCTAAGCCAACACCATGCGTTCTTCGTAAACCGAGGCCATCTTCGTCCATCATTATTTTTCTTACTTGGCTATCTCTTAAAGTTCCTATTCTTTTAGTTTGTTGAGATAATGAATTTATTTGTTCAGAAAACTCACCTATGTTTGATTTAAGTTTGGCTACAATTTTATCTGCACCTATTTTCAAATCCTTAAATTCACCCGAAGTTTTTCCGAACCCTCCAACAAGATCTTCCATTGCGCCTTGTATGTATCCAACTTGATCCTGTAATTCCTGTTGGTGTGTTCTAAATATGTTTAAAATATTATCAGCATCTCTCTTTCCAAGACCAAACATACTTTGACTGAAATCATCATTTTTATAAGCTTGGTTCAGTATTCCTCCAAACGCATTCATACGAACACCCGCAGCTAACTGATCAAGAGCAATAACAAATTCACTTGTTTTGTCTCCGTATGGAGAGTTTCTTAGACGTTCTGCATTGTCTGTTCCAATTTTAACAAGTAACTCGTGACTTCTTATGTATTCTTCTGGTAAATTCTGCATTATTTGGTTAGAAAATTTTTCTAAAGATCTAAATTCCTTAGTACTATAGGTAGTTATAGCGTCTAATTGTGTCATCCCCTCAGCATTAATCTTAGTTTTGTCATCTATTCCTACGTCAAGACCTTTCTTTCCAAAAATTCTGTTTGTGTCTGAAAACATAATTTTATAAAATGGAACGCCCATTGCCATAGCTCTAGCTTTTTTAGCGAAGGTAGCTGTATTTAGGTCTAATACCTCTCCTTCTTTAAGCCTATTTTCAGCTACAAATTTTCCTATTCCATGAATCAAAGAAGGAAGACTTAAAGCTCTATCTATTTCCATTCCTGCAGCGTCTGTTCCTTTACCCCAAGGAATTTTCCAATTCTGAACACCAATTTTGCTTGCAAAAGTTATGTGTCCGATGGCATCAATCAATCTCATAGTAGACGTAGGATTAGCGAAAATAGATGTAAGACCCATAAGATAAGATAAGTCTCTGTATTCTGTTCCTTCAAAGTAAGAATCCCATGTACCAGCAATGGCCCCTGCACTTACAACAGCTTGCCCTTGCATCAGCTTTTGCCAAAATTGACTAAAAGCTTTTTGTTCTGGATTCCAAGTTTCAAATACAAGCCTGTCTGTTAACTGTGGTTTTGCGCCTTCTATTTCTTTTCCAACACCGCCATAATATGTATCTTTTAAAGGTACTCTATAATCTGCTGTCATAACAGAACGTCTTGCACCCTTCGGAGTCGTTCTTATAAGACCTATATCATACCAACGAGCATCTTCACTAACTTTTCCAACCTTCCACGCTGGCCCTTTAGTTAACCCTTCGTCTATACCCTTTATATTTTTCATTGAATCTTTAAGAAGTGAAGCTCTTTGTTGTAATATTTTTTCATTAAGCTTAGTAGCTTGAGCATATTCTTTATTTACTTCAGCTTTTTTTAGAGCGTCTTTTAATGGGCCTACATTCTGATTTTCTCTTAAACTTTTTACTATAGGGTCAATAGGTTGGTATCCTGGAAGTTTCTGAAAATAAGGAGTGGTGGCAGTAAGAGCTTTGTAAGTATCAGAAGCAACATCGCCAATTATTTTAACTGCTTTAACTATTTTTCCTGGAATATTAATTGGAACAGCAAAATCTGTTACATACATAAGTATCTTTGCAGACGTACCTAAGTCTTTAACATCTAATGCTGCATCAGAGCTTTTTATAAATTTTTCAGATGCTTCTGCGAGTGGTTTAGAGCTAGTATTTGCCATTATTAGTTTATCGTAATCAACTACTCCGTCACCAACTAAACCAATTCCTCTAAGACCTTGTTCAATAGTTCCAAAACCATATTTGTTAACAGCATCAGCAATCTGAGGAAGAATAATAGAACCACGCACTGCACCTGCTTGCGCTGCTCTGTATGATTCTTCAAACCCTCTTGTCAAACCCTCCGATGTTTTTCTTTTAATACGTTCAAAAGTTGGGACATCTTTGGCTTTGTCAAGAGGAGATGTACCAAGAACAAATGATTCTATAGCAGATATAGGTTCAGCAGGTGCTTCTCTTTCATCCCTCTCCATAATACGTAACGTAACAAGTTCAGGAGTATTGTTTTCTTTTACTTTTCTTTGCACTTCGGGATCTGTACTATTTGTTATAAGAGTCCCGTCTTCTAATTCAAAATATTCTCCTGCTCCTATCTTAGCAGCATCTTCTTGCCCCTGAGTTTTTGGTTTTTCCATTAACTCTTCGGGTATATCTCCCATAAACTTAGGAACAAACTTTTCTTCCTTTTTTTCTTCTTTTTCTTTTTTATCGTCATCTGAAAATAACTCAAACAACGCTTTGTCAAAAGGTGTGAAATATTTACCGCTTGCCATGTGTATTCCTATCTCTTAGTATTGTATAAATGAATTATGAGATTAAGTATTAATCTTTTTTCAGGCGCTGCGCCTATATTTAATTTCTTCAAACTTTCTTGTGCCTGTGCTTTTTCTGCAGAATCTTTTGTATTTCGTATAGCTTCTTGCAACCCATATCTTCGAGAAGCCCTGCTCAAAACATCACCAAGTTTCAATCCATTTTGACCGTATCTGTTCAATCTAGAAACAATTTTTGGTGTGTTTCCAAATCTTCTTAACATTGAGACTCCTCTTCCTAAAACTTTCTGTTTTTCTTCCTTGCTTAAATTATTGTAAGATGCAATATTACCTCCTATTACAGTTGTTCCGTACTGCGTTTTTTCTAATCTTTTTCTTGGTGGGAGGTTTTTTGAAACTTGTGAAAATGTATTAGCAAATATATTTGATTCTCTTGCTAAATTAGCTGAATCTAACTTTATATCTCTTCCGTCAAGTTGAGTTATTATGCTCTGAGGAAAAACATTAGAAGCTTCGTTTGTTTGTTGTTGTGGCAATCCTGCTTCATGTCTTAATAAATTGAAATTCTTAGATTCATTATAGAGCCGTCTAAATTTAGCTCTTCCAACGGATCTACTTACTTCAAGCATTTTTCTTTCTATAAGAGAACCATTTTTTATTCTTGCATACTTAGCATCATTCTCTGCTCTCACACCTAAAAAGTTTACTATGTCTTCTACTCTATCAAAGGAACCTTCTCCAGTTTCTGATCCAGCACCGCCCCATATGGCTCTATAAAGTATAGCAAAGTCTTCGTTTGAAATAGCACGACCACCGTTTTGTCCTTGTACCATTCCCGCATAAGTGTACGTCATACTTACTTTAGTCATAGCATTTTGAGCTAATAGGTAGGCTTGATAAGCTATTACTTGCTGCCTTAAAGCCACCTTCATATGCCTTTCTCTATCTTCTGGATTCCCTGCATTTGATGCTTTATCTAAAGCTTCTTTTGCAGCTTCTGAAGCTACAGAGATAGTAGATTTCCACTCTTTTGATTTTGCTTTTGCCCACTGTTCTACGTGGGCAAGTCTGGATTTAACAAACCCGTCATTTTCAGGATTCGAGGATTTATAAGAATCTGCGCTAAATTTAAACTTTTCTTTTAAAAAATCTGGAGTAACTTGAGCAATAATTAATGGAGCAGCGTTAACGTAGTCTCTAATCTTTTGAAGAAAAACTACTGTTGATGATGCAGCTTCAGTTCCAATCTTAAAACCTTTTCTTCCTACTCTTTTTTCTTGTACTTTTAATGCTTCCATTAACTCCTTATTTTTAATAAAGTTTGGATCTTCCTTCAGCAAATTAAAAAGATTTGTGGCATCCGATGAAGTTATATTTCCGTCACCACTCAAGCTCTTAAGAAGCGTATCTGTTGCACTTAACTTTAACTGATTATTTTTAAAACTACGTATATTTTCTTTAGTTTCACCAAGTTTGTTTATTGTTTCTTTGAGATCTTTTATTTTTGTATTTAAAGGTGGGTCCTTATAAATTTCCGCTTCAGTGTAGTGCATAGGTCTGCTTGTAGTTATCGCCCTCTCTCCACCCGCCATCAAAGACACGGTAGGAGGGGGAACTATTTCAGAAAACGCTTGTTTTTGAGACAGTATTTCTACTGATTTTTCCAAAGCTTCTTGGTTTATCTTACCCTCGGATGTTTTAAATTCAAACGTCTTTTGAAGCTGCTCTTTTACAACTTCTAAATTACTATCTGTAGGATTATCTATAAATTCGTTTAGAGAAGTATATACGCTTGATAATCTTAAAAACTCATCTAATTCTGTAGCTTTGTCAGGACTCTCAAAGTATTTCGGATCAGCTCTAAGAAGATCGTCATAATACATAAGCTTGCTCACCCTTCCATCTGTCATATCTAATGGGCTACCAAACTTTTGTACTTCCTCATTTCCAAGATAATCTACGGTTATAATAGGTTCAGAAGTTACGTTTGTCACATTAAGATCGTTTGGAGTTTGTTTTTTTGTTGTCCTCTTTATTGGTGTATTTATTCTTCTTTCTATAATCACCGTGCCTTCATCATCTCTGTGACTATTTTTTATAGGAGAAGTCGGCATTCCTAAATTTGTCCCCCCTGTATGTATGACCGCAACCTCGCCTGACTTTATCTGCGCTAATGCGTCTTCATAATTTATTTTTCCTTTACTATTTTCAACAACCATGTTTGCTTGTTCTTCAATGGTTCTTAATGAAGAACTGGTTTTTCTTTCTGGTATTAGTACGTTTGATTTTTTATTTTCGGTAAACAAATTATGAATATTGGGCATTGACTTTTTTGTAGTAGTATTCGTTATAGATCTTTCAATCTCCCCGTTAGATGAAGTATACTCTATTCCTGTACTTTCTAAAGCTGCCTTAACATTTAAAAAAGCCGTTTTATATCCTTTATTCTTACTAACATGCTTTATAATAGCATCTTTTTCAGCCCCTTGCTTACTTTGAATAAGACTATCAAAGTTTTGTAACATAGTATAATTCCATAGGTTGTTATTTGGTGAGCTTGAAAGAACTTTTGCCCTTTGTGTATCAGTCAAATGTGCAAATATATTAGAAGATATTAGTACGTCTGTTTTATTAGGTATCGGAGTAAACTTTACGTTTTTATCTTTGTCTGTATAAGGTATAATTTCATTATCAGGATAAACTTTTTTAGCGTTTATTTTAAGTCGTATCTTTTCACTAGTATCCCACTTTTTTTGTAAACTTTTTAAATAATTGACGGTGGTTTTATTGTCTTTGGTCTTATTGACTTTTGAATCGCCTTGTGGACTCATAAGTTTTCTAACTTGAGCCAATATTTTTTTATTTGATGCATACGGAGATGGATTTGTCGTCCCGTTAACGATATTTGTTGCTATCTTTTTTTGAAGAGCGTTGTCTTCTTTAGCCTCTATAGCCTGTCTTAGAGGGAGTAAATTATACTCACCACCAACTGGTTTTATTCCGTAAGTACTTTCAAGAGCCTCTTGTTGCTCTTTAGAAAAAGTATTAACTGGCAATTTGTTGTTATATTGTGCGTACTGATTCATTAAAGCAAAAGTAGCATTTCCTACCTTAATGCTTTGGTTCTTTTTTGCGTTTTTTTGTGTAGCAGCTAAGTTTTTTTCTGCAATGTCTAATTGTGTTTGTCGGCCTAAAGCTGCTATGCTTTCTCTTGATTCTCTCCCCAATCTTGCCTCTTTTCGTTGAGCAGCAAGTTTAGCGGTATCAGCTTCTGCTGCTGCTCTTTCTTGTTGAGCCTGTATGAATCCTGTGGCTATCCCGCCAGCTAATGCTGAAAATCCCATTTTATTGTACCTCCATATCTAAGAAGCTTTCCCTAGAAGGCTCTTGCATACCCTCGTTAGGATTCTCTAAATTTAATAACATATCTTGTATTTCTTCTTCTTCTACTGTAGCTCTTAACTTTTGTCCAAACTTTTCAGGATTTATACGTTGCATCATCTCCAAATCATTTTCGGGATCTATGTCCTCGTCTGGAATCTCATTAACAACTCTTAGGTCTTCAATACCTTCCTCTACACCTATGTCAGTTATACGGGCTGTTAAAGGAGGTTTTATAATTTCTGCAATGTCTGGTGTAAACACACCTTCTGAAAACATTTTTAAAGTGACGGCAGAAGCCAGTGTTTCAGCAGATATACCAGCATCTAATAAGCTTACTATGTTTTGGTAAGCAGCAGGTTCCTCTAATGATTCAGAAACTAAGTCAAACGCTTGTCTTGGAGAAACAATAGAAGGTGGTTTTTCATAAGGTTTTTCTCCTGCAGTGTCAGTTAAAGACTGTCCAGGAATAGGTCTTGATAGAATGTCAATGTCTGTCGGATTATGAGTTTTTACAACCATTATGCTGTTCCAATTTGTTGAGGAGCTATTTTTGTGTCTGTGTCAGTAGATTTAGAGTTAAGAGTTTGCTTTAATATGGCAGAGTGATCTATCTTTCCTTGTTTTATGGCTTGTTGTACAATTGCCTCTCTAACTTTTGTATCTTCTATGCCACGTAAAAGATCTACAACCTCTTTTTGAAGTTTTCGTTGTCTTTCAGAACGATTTTCTTTTGCATTTTTGCTTCTAGTATTTGTCAGATTAATAGCATCTCTTGCTGCTGTCATAGCTGTTTGTCTTTCAGCAGCAAAACCAATCTTTTCAGAAGCAGGGTCATACATCTGTCCACCACCGCTTTTTTCGCTACCACCAATAATTTCACCTAAAGCACTCTTTCCTAAGTCCATAAGTATATCAAACATTTTTTATCTCCTCTTATTAAAAGTCTTCAAACTCTGGAGCTAACATTTCTCCTTCAGCATATGGTGTTATCGGACTTTCATTCATTTTGAGTAAACCTTTAGTTACACCAACAAATGATTTTTCTAACAATCTTCCTAAAAACGACCCAACAGCTTTTTGAGAATCAGCGTCCACTTGAGCTTCAAACATTTCTTGTGCAAATTGATTAGCTATAGCAGTTAACGCTAACTGTTGGTTTCTCTGAATAGAATTTTCTGTTGCTGTGAAAGCAAAAGAAACTTCATCTCTATACTCTTGCCAGAGAGCATCTAAGGCAGAAGCTTGAATGCCTAACACTGCAGAAGCGTTGATTCTGTTAGCGCTGTTTTGTTCTGCTGTGTTAGCAGTATTAATTGACCTTCTCCACAAAGCGTTAGACTGTTCGATAGCTGACGACATAGTTGCGTTAAATTGATCTCTAGAATCTGCTAATTTAGCATTATATTTTTTTATAGAATTTGCCTGATCAACGTTAAATTGATCCATAGCTGCTTGCCTATTAGCATTTGCAGCAGAGGCGCTAATAGCTAATTGATCGTAAAATTTGTTAACTTCTGTTTGTGTCTTAGCGTTGATATTTATACGAGCATTTTCTGCAGCCGTATCGGTAAACAAAGCCTGTTTACGAGCTTCGTAACTTATCAAGTCTGCTTGTTGTTCGAGGTCTGCGTTTTTTGTATCTATAGCGAGAAAGGTTTGAGCATTTTGTTGTGCTGCTTTCATACGATTATCGAGATTTTGTCTATCCATTGCAGCCAGTGTTGCAGCATTAGATAAAGCTGTTTGTTGTTGGTTATTTAAATTTTGTAGTTGTATGGCTGCAAACTTATTAGCATCTTGTACTGCAATAGGCAACGCACTTTCTGCAATAGCTTGTACCATTGCTGCTGCTGCAACACTAGAAGTTCCGAGTCCTCTTGCGTTCATTATCTCTTGTACTTTTCTTACGTTCTTCGAGGCCCAAGCTGGAAGTGGCTTTCCTTCTTCTAATGATTCATAAAGAGATTCAATCTGATACTTTGTTGTAGCCTGTAATGCTAGTTCTTGTGTTTTAGCTTCTGCAAGACTACCTCTTTCTAGCATTTGCTGTTTTGTTCGTTCATCCACTATCTGCGATGTATCTACAACAGAGTTTGCCCTTTCTGTTATTTGCGCTCCTTGAACATCTGTAGGAATATTTGTTAAATTACGATCTATAGCTTCAATATTGCCCAATCCTTCTTGGGCTTGAGGAGCAGTAACAGTAGGCGTTGCAGCGACTTGAGTGGAAGATATGTCTCTAGCAGCAGGGTCTACTAACGTTGTGTCTGTTGTTAAAAATTCGTCTGGCTGAACAGCTTGTGATGTAGGCTGAAAAGCTCCTTGACCTAACTCGACTACTCCAGTTGCTTGTTCCCCCATAATGTTGCGAACAGGACTAAAAGCTTCTTCAGTTGTTAGCTCCCGTGTTTCTTGTGGTTGCTCTTCTGTTACAATTTCTTCATCTGCCATTGTAGTTCACCTTTATTTCTTCGGCCTTTACTTTTTCTACAGCTTCCGCTATATAGAAATATTTAAGTTCGTTATTCTCATCACGCTCATCGCTAAATATTATTTTCCATACTTCAAGATCGAATTTATCATTTATGGGTTTCTTGAATACAATATTAAGCTTCTTAGCAAGAACATTTGTTCCAAAATTAACACATTTTTTTTCAAATAGGAGTTTGTGGTAAAGCTGATTCCCTTTTTCTATGCTCTCTTTGTAAGCATAATAAAGATCTTTATGAACTTCTAAGGTTGTGCATACTTCGTTTATAGCTACAACTTCACCTTTTAAGGCTTCCTCTGTTGTTTTACAGGATGTTAGCCATAAAGTCAAGAGAATAACTACAGTAATTAAACATACTTGCTTTAACATTGTCAGCCTTCAACTGGCGGGTGCTTTCCATTATGGGTCTTCATTAATACATCAACATCGCGTCTTAACGAGTTGCACCTGTGTTTTAAGCCCTCTACTTCCCTTGCTTTATCTTCTTGGTTACTAGGAGATAACATCCCACCTAGTATCTGTAATTGGTGGTTCATTACAGCACCACTAGCTTCCACTTGATCTAATCTTGTTTGTATTACAGCTAATTCTTCTTTAGTTGCTTTAAAGTCTTCCATTAAACGACCAATTTGGCCTTTTACCATTCCCCACGTTGCTGCCAGACCTGCAAGCACTGTAGCAATGGTCATTAATTCTTTTGCGCCTAATTCCATATTATTTTTTTACCCAGTTTATGTACACGACAAGTGCGAGTAAGCTTCCTGCTAAAACCAAAATACCTAAAACCCATTCAAGTGCTTTGTATATTTTTCTTCTAAACTCGTCCTTTTCTTCTTGTTCTTCTTCGAGTTGTTTCTCATGTTCTATGATTCTTTTTCGGCGTTCCTCTAATATTGTGTCCCATGTACTAGCGCCAAATCTTATATTTATTAATCTTTTTACTTTAAGCATCTGCTCTTCAGCTAGTTTCTCCTCAATTGTTTCTTTTGCTATTGCGCCTATGGAGAACTTGTCGGCTGTTGATCCTAAAGTTTTATTAAGTAGGCTATTCCATTTGCCTATTATGGGATGGGCTTGTTGTTTTACTTCTTCTTTTCCTTTAAATAAATCGTCTATCTGATTTGCAATTTGTGATACGTCTTTTGCTGTACCTATTGCGCTTTTGATTCCTTTGACTGCGCTATTAACAAGGGCGAGTCCTGCTAATATTTCTGCAACCATATCATCGACCTGCTATTATACGACCAGATGTATCTATAATGGGCGTTCCTATTGCCATGTATATTATTGTATTATTATTTACTACAAAGTTAGTACCACGCTGTTTTATACCACCTGTAACGAAATCCATATCACCCCAGTTACCTTCTGCTAAAGTTTGATCTGGCGATAGCACTTTATCCATCACATTCGTTGAACTTCTAGAGGTGTCTTCTTGACTCCAAGCACTGCCTGATGTGCCATTATCAATATTCTTAAAAAGCGCCCAAACTGGTTGTAGAGGAATACCAAGAGAATTAAGCAATGGTGCAAAAGCCCCATCAGCATTTCCGTTTCCTTCGTATGCTCCTATTGAAATAAATTGGCTAGGAGCAAAACAATAGGCTACATAGGTGTGACTTGACTGATTTGTACTTTGAGTATCTCCAACTGAGAACACACTACTTGTTGGGGCGGTGTCGTTCCACATACCAGCTAAATCAGCAACAGCACCAGTTGTATCTAGTAAAAGATATTTATCTTCGGGCGCACTTGCATCTGAGTATTTGTGATAGATGGCCCAACTACTTGAAGAATCTCCTGCTCGTTTTTTCACGATAATCATTTCTGGAACTACACCTAGCCCATGTCCGATAGTAGCTGCACTACCTGTTCCTGTGTAGGTTGAAATGCTTAATCCTAAAGTCGTATCAACTAATGTTGATGTCGTATTGATAGACCCATCTTCATTAGATGATCCACTACCTGTAGCTTCCATCATCCAATTCCAAAGAACATAGCTTTCACTAGCTGTATTAACTTCAACATCTTCACCTATTTGAACTCCACCAGCTAAGAAACTTTTAAGTGTATTTTCATTCGTGACTTCCACTGTAGTATCATTACAATGTAAATCTTTCGTTACACCACGCACACGATCAAACAACATATAATTATCTGTGGCATCTCTATTCTTAATCCAACTAAGGGCTGATATAAATTGATCTGAAGCTGTTATATTATCTTGTGCAAGTTTAGAATATCCAGTTGGTATTGAGTAAGTAAAAGCACTTGCACCAAAATTTACTGTTGCATCATTAGCAGAACTTGCACCACCATTTCTAAAATAAAAATAATACGTGGTTCCTTTTGGTGTATTTAAATCTATTGTTGCTTTGGCAGTATCTGCTTGTCTAAATGTAACTTGATTATTATCAAGATCAAGCATGATAGCATTAACCTGATTATTAGCCATAGCAGAACCATAGCTGCCAATTAAAGTTGCATTATTTCTGTAAACAGTTCCACCATCCCATCCTATACCATTCGCTGATTGACCTGGATATTGACTTGAATTTTTTTGATCAAAAGGCACAACACCTAACATTGGAGATCCAACAGTAGAACCACAAATTAGTTCGCAATACCATTTTCCACTTGATACCCCGATTGTAGATACATTTGAAGAAGCACTGTTATATCCTGACATAGTTAAATTTCCGTTACTATATCCCGAATATTTATAAGCACCGTCAAGAATAGAATAGTTTATCGTAGGTGAATCTGATGATTGAGTTACACTATTATTGTTAGTATAGTCATTAGAATTTCCAGATTCGTCATCACCTAAGTTTCCACTATCTGCAAAGTCTAAGAAAAAAGTATTATTACCAGAACCAAATGAAAAGCTAGATAAATCTTTCGGAATCCATCTATTTGTAGTAGCATCAGTTTTTCCAAAGTTAGAAGCAGCGCTGGCAGTTCCGTCTAAGAATACGACCTGTGCCATATAACCAGTGAGAGAGATAGCATCACTACCACCTGACACATTATTTCCTATGATAATAGGTTCGCCATTATCACCAACACCCTCCAAAGCACCTGCTGAACTTCTATTATCGGTAGCCCAAGCTGTTACAAGATTACCATTAATTGTTAACTTAACTTTATCTGTTCCAGATTCACCTGTATTATAAGCTACATGATAATGAAACCATTCACCCATGTTAGTCCATGCAGGAGTTGTTAGTCCAACTACCGTAGCTCCACTATATATATAAAATTGACCAGCAGCATTAAAACCTAATTGACCTTGTGCAGACTCATCAGAAAAGTTTGCATATACAGTATTTTTATCTTCACCTCTTTTTATCCATGCACTAAATGTCCATACTGTACCAGCACTTGTTCCTGTTGTTTGATTTCTACTTAATGACATATCTGTGCCATTAAATACAGCACTATTAGACACAGTAAAAGTATCACCAAATGGCTGGAGAGATCCAACTGTTTGACCAGTACCGTTTCCTTCATAGAGTATTGACTGAAAGTATTTGTTTGTATCTGATGCTGTGCGAGTTGTAGCAGATGCTAAGTTAGTTGTTGTTAAGGCTTTAAAATCAGTCGTTGGCGTGTGGGCAAAATCTGTTGCACCAAAGTTTACCGTAAAAGCTGACGTATCATCGTTATGAATAAACATTGATTTCCAAGTGACTCCAGCCGTTGGAGTAATACTTCCTTGGCTGGCATTGTTTTTGAAAAATTCTAGGGAGTTTCCTGCAGCGTTCCACTCCACTCGGATAACATCACCGTCAGTATAGGATGCACCATAAGATGAAGCTGTACCGTCAATATCTTTTTGTCCAGTAGCCCTATAATAGACACCATCATCTGATAAAGATGAAGCAGATACGGTGGGATCAACCACGTTCTTTAATCCTATATAAAATTGATCGACAACATTTGTAACAGTGACTTCCCAAACCCATTTGCCGACACTTTTAGGAAGAAATGTTCCAGAGACATAAGTGGTTCCACCACTTGATTGCGTGGATGTAAGATTGCCATTTGATAAAGCAGTTGTTCCGCCAGACGTAAAGTGATCGAGAGGATTTAATAGTGCATATGTATTTGTAGGAGAGTTAGCATCTGTTGTAACTGTATTATTATTTGTAAAATCATTTCCTTCACTACTAGCATCTGTTTGAGCATTTGTAGTATTATCTAGGTAGAAACCATTCGTTCCAAATGTGAGAGCTTTAATTGTTGAAGAACTTTTAGGAGTCCAAAACAAACCAGTTGAGTCGTATTCTGCAAAACTTGTAGGATTTAATGCTGTCCCATCTATAAAAACAAATTCAGATATGTAACCATCAAACCAGTTAGATGCTGCATTATATGCACCAACACTCATTGTAGCATCTGCGCCATTTACTGTAAGACCAGAAAGAACTATATTTCCATTGACAAATACAGTTCCTGATCCAGCAACTGATTTTACAACAAGATGATACCAACCAGTATCACGAAAAACTGCTGAAGTTGATGTGTAGCTCCCCGAATACCAAGACACGACATCAGCCGTAGTTCCATCTCCAAAGGAAAGTCCAGAATCAGTTGCGATGGTAAATACAAAATTGGCAGCAGTTGCTTCTAGTGCTGGTTCGGTGCGATATGCCCAACAGCTTGCCGTCCATGTAGTTGCTGTTCCACCCATACTTCCACGACTAAGTGATTCATTGTTTGCATTAATAAATAAAGCAGACTTACCAACAGATACGACTGCATCGGTAGCAATTGTACCAGCACCGAAACCTATGTATTGACCATAAAGATCACACAAATGGTTAGGAAACCTCGCAGAAGGAAACATATCAGTAGATTTTTTACGCATTAGCTGTCATTTGCCTTATCAGTTGTAAAAAGGATACGCACACCAACTAATCGTGCGTCACCAGACATATCATCATTAGCGTCACTTACATCCCTAAAGATCTGGCAAAACAACAAGTCATCTGCTGCACCGCTACACGCTATGTCACCACTTTCAGGACTTATAAGTAACTCTGTAGCACTGCCCTGTGAGGAGTCATCTACGACTACTGCAGTGCCGTAAGCTACGTTTATGTCTTCGTTATCGTTTAGTGCTTTTACTTGTAATGCCCAAGAACATCCAGTAGTTGCTGCAATGCCAATCCAGTAGGCTTTAAAGGTAATGTTACCTCCGTCCCATTGTTTAGGCATACATATGCTGAACTGTGCGTGTTCATCGCTGTCCTTATCAAAGTCAAGAACTCTAAGGTCAGGTCCACTGTTCGTTCCAGAATCTACCGTAGTAATGTCAGCACAAGGATTTGTTGCAGCAGGAGTCATCGCTGTAGCTGGAACCCAGATTGTTTCCTTGCCGATTGTCTTAACAGAGTTGCCCTTTGATGTTACATCTCCTACGAAGGCTAACGTTGAACTAGCTGCTGTCGCGTTAGGTGTTGCTGTAAGTAACGTTGCGTGTGTTCCTGCACTGGCTATGTCGTTGCCTAATGTAAGTACACCGCCATTAGCTACATTCAGTTTCCATTCATCTCCTGCATCTGCTCCTGCGTCTGCTTGTAGTATAATACCGAGAGCAGCATCATTAACATTCTGAGAAACAACAAGAGCATCAGTTGTCGTTTCATCGTACCCAATAGAGACATCTTGATCGTTACCAAATTTAACGTATTTGTCATCTGCTACGAATACATCTCCCCACTCTGCGGAAGTTGATCCTATGTCAGCACCGCCGACAGTATCAGGAACAATCGAAGTAGCGACAGTCATTGTTGTACCGCTTACAGTACCGCCTTCAAAGTTAGCACTTATAGTACCTACAGATCCACTTACTACCTCGCTGGATAAACTAGCGTCAGGTATGAACTTTAGCTTGTAAGAATCATCGTCATCAATACCAAGAAACGCTGTCTTTGCTGCAGATCCTGTGTGATACTGCATGGCGATACCTACGTCTTTGTTAGTGTCTGATCCTAACGCACCACCATCAGAAGCTGTCTGTAAGTGTATGATTGGATCAACCACAGCCAGTGTAGCAGTATCCAGTGTCGTAGTCGTACCGTTAACTGTAAGGTTTCCTGTTACTGTCAAATTCTGTGAAGCTGATACGTTCCCGCTTGCATCTATTGTTATAGCGTCTGCATCCGAAGCAGTTCCTATTGTACCGCCATCTTTTATCTTAATGTCGTCTTTAAATGTTACTATACCGCCTGATGAGATTTGAATAGCATCTGTGGCACTTGCTGAACCAATATCACCATCGTCAGGAACAACCACTCCTCCCGCGCTCAGTGTCAGGACACCTGCGCCAGACAGTTGCATTTTGGAAGCAGGAACATCTGTCGCTGCAACCTTGGTTTTAAAGTCTATGAGTGATGTACCTGTTCCATCTCCACCGCCTGAAGACAATGTTAAGTTACCACCGTTTATGTTGGCAGATCCTGTAGCAGAGGAACCCGCAGCCACCGTCAGACCCTTACCTGCCGTAGTGCCTGATGTTGCTGCTACTCCGACTTCCCAGTTGGCTCCGTTCGTGAATGTTATACCGCCATCGTCTATCTCAAAGATGTCTGTTCCATCTACGTCAAAACGGATACTGGCTGCATCACCTCCGCTATCTGCCGTAGCTGTAGAAATTTCAAGATAATCGAGAGTCTGTGCGCCACTGTCAAAGACAGCTTGTATCATTCCTTTTTCAGCGTCTGCTCCACCTATTGATATAGATGGGTTTCCATCGTTTACGTCTTCTAATACTTTTAAGTCTGATCCATCAAATGTTAGATGGGCTTCGCCAGCAAGTGCATTCGCGCCTGTGACAGTAGCGATTGTGTTGTTTGTACTTCCACTCAATGATACAGAACTTACTGTTCCTGTAAAACCATCAAGAGCATTAAGTTCTGAAGCTGTTGCTGTTACAAGCGTTCCTCCTAATTTAAGACCGCCAGCAGTACCATCGTGAGTAGAGATGTCCACAGTAATGTCCCCATCACTACTCGCACCCTGAATGGACATACCTTTCGTAAGCGTTCCATCATTTTCTGCAACATAAAAATCTATCCCTCCTTGTTCGCCTCCAGCCGTCACATCTACAATTGTAGATTGTATGCGCCCGTAGGTCGTTGCTACTGCTCCAGCGTCTTCACTCAAGAAATCTATGTTTCCTACAACGTCACTGGTTGCAGCACTTGTACCGTCTTTTTTAAATTTTAAAGTTGCTCCGTTTGCATCTGCGTTACTGTTGAATAGTGTCATAACAGGTTTAGCAGACGTAGCACTTTCAACGGATATGTCTGATCCTGTCAATACAAGGTCATCATCTCCACTCTCATCGTACTTTATCGTCCAATCTGAATCTGAGCCAAAGATAAGAGTCTCATTGTCAATGATCATAATGTCGTCATTGTATTTGAAATAATCTTCGTCTTCCATCCACAAGAATACGCCATCGTTGGTTTCGCCATCAAACGTTACAGTAATATCTGTACCTGCCGTAGCTGCACCAATTGTTATGGAGTTGCTTCCTGTTAGTTTTGATAATGCTCCACCATTACCTGCTGTGCCATCGTGGTTGTGACCACTTGTTCCGAAGGCAGTTACAATCGCATCAAATTCATCATTGGAATGCGCTGCTGTAATTGTGTCGCCTGTTGTATAACTGCTTTGTCTTGATGAATAACCTGCCATTACATTCTAGCTCCTGGAGTAAACTCTAATTCAAATCCTTTTAGTGTTATAGGTGGATTGGATGATGTATCTTCCACTCTAATCACAACTGTAAAACCACTTCCTTCCACACTTTGTCGTACAATGGGGATACCTCTTGCTCCATATACGGATGTATCGTAAGTGCCTGAACCGTACACTGCTGCTGAACTTTGAGTTGTTAAACTGTAAGCTGCTGGTTGTGGAACGCTACTATCTTCAAAGTCATATTTTACAAAGAGAGAAGCGTCTACAGATCCTTCAGTATCGAAATTGAGGTTAATGCGCTGCATATTTTTTCGTATGCCAGCGTCACCCATTGTAAGATCTGGTGAACGGTATATTGCATTAATATTAGTACCTGCGAAAGTGTTTCCTGAATCTTGTTGATATACGTATCCATCGTAGCCCCCGTGTACAATTGTTTCTGTTGTTCCTATAAAATCGGAATCACAACAAGCAGCCTTAATGCCTTTTATGTCGGCATATTCCCACCCAATTTGTCCTTGAGGGTTCGATTTAATAACTCCTATTATACCTTTAGCGCTTGCTTCAATTCCACCTGTCGTTGGAAAAAATAACCTATACTGACTCTTACTTCGTATTATCGTAGAAGATATATTGTCAAATCCAATAGCATTAATGCGCTCCTGTATTTGTTTAGAGACTGTTCCTAATTCAACGTCACCGATACGTGCCGTACCAGCAATTGTACGTAGACCGTCTGGTGCAAGAAAGATAATATCACCGCCAATCTCCTGTACGCTATTTCCGTCACTACACCCCACATTACGAGATATGGGTGTTATGGCGAAGTCTGAACTGGAACTCCCTGATAATTTGTATATACGATCCTTCCCAAAGACAATTAGATCATCACGGAAGGACTTTAAGGCTACAACCTCAGTATCAACTTTTACGTTACCTGATCCTGTACCTGTATAATCTGTGTCACTAAATGGAACAGTGTATTGTATCTGTTGTTTTGCTGCTGAAGCTCCTGCATAAAACAAGTGGTTTTTAAAAGCTGCTACAGATGTTGCATTAGCTGGTGCGCCTGTTCCGCTTAAAGCTGTTCCTGTTCCAGTACCTGTCCACTTCGTAGGTGTGTTTGCACCATCCACCCAAACTATTGTGTCAGTGCCACCAAAGTTATATTTCTCGAAACGTGGTCGGGATGGTGTACTGGATTGTGTCGCAACGGCTGACCACGATGATCCTGTTCCATGTTTTACTGCTGTTCCTGCTATGGCTATAACACCACTAGCAAATACAGCTACTCCTGTCACTTTAGCCGATCCATTGACTTGAGTAGTTGAGTATTTAGCTGTTCCATCAAGTCTTCTGTACCCGCCTTTAACAGAAGGCTCAAAGTTTTGTAGGATGGATGCTGCTCCTACGGGCATGGTGTACACATCTCTATCAAGAACTAGACCGCCTGATGTTGTTACAACGTATGGCGAGATATATTCTGGTTCTGTTACTTGAGCCATTATGTGTTAACTTTCAATAGCCTTCCTGATGAACGAAGACCGCTAGGATACATGTAGTTCTTTTGATTCAAGAGTTCTATTCGCATTCTCTTTACACCATTTAAATAGTCATTCTCAGCTAACTTTGTTCCTGCTACATTCGCTCTCATCATATATGTGTAATACTTTGCACGATTGACTATGGTATCGTGAAATCTAACTGGCAATAAGGGTATGTCTGTGTACCCCGATAGGTCAGAGTGTGTCTTATAGTACTTGTAGGTTACGCTAAGAACCCTGTCAGGAATAGGTGATACACCGTATTTGTCATCCGATGTTTCGTAAACGTATAAAGGCAGAGCAAACTGATTCTTAGAGGTCTGGTTGAGGTCTGTCTCAGAATATGTGTTAAACCACTCATCATAAGACATGTATTGTAGCTTGCGTGGATGCTCGTTCTCTACAACTTCTATTGTGTCTACTTCTGCGTTGCTACCGCTTCCTTCCGCTAAACCAATATAGGTCGTTGTTGCTGTAGCTGTGAAAGAGTTGGTCTGCCACTCTCCATCACCTGTATTCGTTACACTTAACGTTGCACTAAGGTTTTGTGTTCCTCCTGAAGATGTACCTACCTTCAATGAAACATCGTTAGAGAAAGTTCTTGTCCTTACTATGTATTCCTTATTAATAATAGTTTGAACAGTCTGAGTGACTTCGGCAGAAGTGAGGCGTAAAGCTCCTGTCACACTTGCTCCTGAGTTAGTTGTGTCCACTCGTAACGGGCTTCCTGATACTACTGTCCAATCTGCAATGCTTGCATTGAATGTGCCGTTTGTTATTAAGTTCTTTGGCAGAAGCATAAAGGAGTCAAAGTCTATCTTTCTGAAGTCTGATGGAAAGTCATACTCTTGTGTACCTGCAACCAAGTTGTCTGTTTGTGTACCTATGAGAAAAGGCCATTCTATCTCTGAGTTGTAAATGTCGTTGATTGATTTGTTGACTACATTCTTAACCATTGACTGTACGCCCCTAGAAGATGAGAAGGTGCTAGATGTCAATTCTACTTCATTAAGTTCGCTGAGAACATTATTTACAAGTGTGAGATAATTCATTGTTTAACACTTCCATCTTTTACGTGCTTGTCTTAATCTGCTTTTAGGGTTCTTAGCAGCTTTAGGAAACTTCTTCATTTGTCCTGCAGATCTTGCACAGTAACTCTTACGTCTTTTAGCTGATTTACTGCCAGCTTTTACTTTACCTGTTACTGCACCTTTTAGCTTGGAACCTGGATTTGCTCTACGATGTGCTGCAATACCAGCCCTTGTCATACCTGCTCCACTTTTAGTCGAGCGATAGTTTTTCTTATTACGTGCTATAGGTTTCTGTCGTTTAGTCATACTGACTAGCCTTTGTATATTGCTTTTCTTACATCATTAGAGTATGTTTTAGAACTAGAAGCTATTTTAGTTCCACCTTATTTTTATTCGCACTCAGAACATCTACAGTTCTTGCAAACCTCAACGTCCTGATCTCCAGTGTCATCTGCGTGGTTCCTGAAAGAACGCAATGTGTCAAGTTTCTTTGAGAGTGTGTTTCCACAGTGGGAGTCGTACCCACAGTTCGAGCATTTAGCCATTATACTTTGCTACTCTGCCTCCACTGGCATACTTGCGACCACGATAGACTTTTCCACCGCCCATGTAGCTGCTAGAAGCTTTGCCACCCATCTTTTTTTGAAATTTTTTAACAGGTGAATCTTTTCCTGAAGATGTTACTTTTTTGTGCATGTCAAGTATTTCTTTATCAGACATATCTACTGCCGTTTTTTCTCCAATATGTCCTTCGTCTATTAAAAAATCACGTTTAGATACAATACCTTTAGGATCTTTATTCAAACCTAAAGCTTCTCGCATAGCTTTTGTTACTACTTCCATCATTTTTTCCTTTTAAGTTGCAGCAAATACACGCACGTTGGCGGTACTGCCTGATCCGTTATAACATTCAATGCGGTCTATTGTATCCGCAGTCCAGTTTGTTTCCCAAGTATCATTCTCTGCAAGATAATTGCTTTCATTAAAGCTTCCTGTTACATCGCCTCTGTTACGGCTTGAGTCGTCAGCAAGACAAAAAGGAATACCTGCAGCAAGTTTAACCACCCAAGCATTTTCTAGATCACTTCCTGAAACTGTTCCACCCTCATTACACATAAGCTGAATCTCTACAACCTGATCTGATTCAATCCACAAGAAGTCAAAGTCTGAAAGCATCGTGTCGTTCCATACTTCTGCTAAGCTTCCATTCGTAATGCTGTAACGCTTATCAAAATAATGCGTTATAGTTATGGAATCAGTCGCAGTCGTGCTTCCTCCTGTGATTGTGTGGGTATCATCATCAGGAATATCCACAGTGAAATGAGTGGTATAGCTTAAAGTAGCCATTAGTTTTCCTCCATTTTAACGGAAACGTTCATACTAAAGGAACGCCTTTCTCCTTTGGTCTTAAACGGGTAAACCGTGTGCATAAGATACCGAGGGAATAAATAAAAATCTCCAACTTTAGGTTCAATAAGAAGAGTATGAGCATTAAAGTCTTGCGGTGTTCCATAAACAAACTCTATATGTCCTCTTGCACTTCTTGTTGTTTCTGATTCACTCTTAAACTCTTTCTCTATTCCTTTCGGAAGTTTTAGGTATCCTACTGAGGATAGAGAGCAGTATGTGTGAATGTGTATTGGATTAAAGTCGTTCTCAAACTGTCTTACGTACCACGCTGTTCCAAGTTTGAATGGTCTTCCATCTTTGCTTTCTGTTACGTGCTTTACGTAAGCATCTACTAATGCTTCAAAGTAACCATCGTACTTTTTTCTTAGATTGTCAGGTACACGTAATTCGTGTTTTACTTTGCCAACTAAGTGTGGCGACCAATCCAATTCTTTTACTCGTTTTTCGTCCTTTACTATCTTCTCAAGTTCCTCGTTATAATCATCCATAAGTTCTTGAGGAAGTTCCGACTTTACTATGAATGGCCCGAAAGGACGAACAAGCATAAAAGGTATTTCTTGACCAGCTTTCATCCTATTTACCCCATTCTTTCTTAAGGTAGTTTTGTATAAGGACAGACTTTACGAATATGCTGTTGCTGTCTTTGGATAGGTGCTGGTTTACCTCATATACATTCTTTAATATGAAGGATTGTTCGTAAGAAATATTTGAAGAAAACCATCCAAGTACATTTGTTCTCAAGCCTTTTGTTACTTCTTGTACCCCGTGTGTATAAGTTATGGGGAATATGGCAGCTTCTCCCGCCTTTAATTTTCGGCCTATGGTTCCTACTTCAGTGTTAAAATATATTTCTCCACCTTCATAATCATCGTTTAGATTGATAGAAAAGCCGTAGTCAAAGTGTACATTGTTGGACTTAGGGTAGGCTTTGAAGTTATCAACATGAAGATTATAGTAATCTCCTTTTTTATATTGGTTGTAGTAGTTAACTGAGACTCTTGTTGGGCAGTACACGCTATCTATGTAGTGAGCATCGTATATCTTGTTAATTATTATCTTACGAATGTCTTCAGGTACGCCTAATGATTCTTTATTCTTTTTTATGCCTTCTATTGGCTGTGATTTAGCGCCATTTTTAAATGTATCTTTTGTAATACCGTCTAAACAAGTCTTAATTTCATCGTCAGTAAGTAATTTAATAAACATGTTATATCCCCTTTCATCAGGACAATTGAACAAAGCAAAGAAAGGTGTGGGATTTTTGCAGAACCCCACAAAACTGTTAGTTTGGTGTGATTACGTACCAGAAGATACCGTAGCCGACTCAGTTGGGTTTTTAGACACATCTGCCAACACAACATGAATACGGAAACGAAGTGCAGATTCACCAGTAGAGCCACCATCTAAGATGAGAGCGTCAATAGTATCAGCACTTGTCAAGATACGAGCGTTAGAGCCAGATGCTCCAACAGCAGCTTCTAAGAATGGGGTGAAGCCAGCAGCGCAAGCAGAACCGTCTACAAAACAGTCTACGTCACCGCCAGTAACACCAACGTCCAAAGTGATCTGACCATTGCCTCGTGCTTCGAGAACTTCCAAGCACCCTGCAACAACCATTGTATCCGCAGGAACGTCAATCAATTGAACAACGTCACCGCCAGTACCACCGTCAGCCGTATCCCATACAGGAGAAGTCATCACGTAAGGCACTGCAGCGTTAGCTGGATGTCCAGCAGTTCCACCACCAGTAGCCGTTCTATTATAAGTAGCCATGATTCATACCCTCCTTACGAGCCAAGATCAACAAC
>CEQK01006708.1_pt1 | contig 26391 bp, 25 predicted proteins | sample 531051 | NCBI WGS metagenome assembly CEQK01 (sample SAMEA2621229, study PRJEB7988) | marine metagenome | biome: marine biome (ENVO:00000447); feature: deep chlorophyll maximum layer (ENVO:xxxxxxxx); material: "saline water (ENVO:00002010), including plankton (ENVO:xxxxxxxx)" | depth 150 m
AATCGATATGATCGAAGAACTGCAAACAATAGCCGGATAGGCCGGCCCAAAGAAAAGGGCCCAACGCCCCCTGGACTTCTAAACGAGAATGAAAATGGCGGTGGTGGACAGGGCTGGACTCAGCCAACACATCACCTAAAATACTGATTTTCCTTACCTCTCTTCCCCAAGAAAACGGTTCTTCCGTACCTGATTCCCGTACCGCTGACAACCTATGGGGCATTTATAACGTCCTATTGAACAGGAATTCAGCCCCTTAGCTCCGCACCTACGAGGCCAAGGGTCTGACCGAAGAGGACGCCCTTGTGCAGGCCCGCAGCGCCTTCATCCTGCGTCATGGTCACTACGAAGATGGCCGTGTGATCCACTGGACCCCGCCTGTCCCCGAGCCTGCAGGGCCGGATGACCTCTGACACCCGAAGGGGATCACCAAGGTCTTCCTATAGCACCAAAAACGGGAAGGCTGCGCCCTGAGGGCATCACTAAAGGTGACACTATGCACCTAGAACGGCGGGACAGACCCAATGTCTGCCCAAAGAGCCTCGCTCAGTAACGACCACCCATTTGATGGGTTGACAGCAAGTAACAAAGTGAGTACCCTTTCCTACTAATATAGTACTACTACTCAGTACTAAGGAAGTCCTGCTACTTACGTCTTGCTTAGGATGGAATAGTAAGGATGAGATAGTAGGGTAGGTAGTAGGACTGCTACTCAGTACTGCCTCAGGACTGCTACCCAGTCCTTCCCCTTTCATCGTCACCATCCCCAGCCCAGCCACCTAGGGCCATCCAGCGGCATAGCCCTAGATTGGACTCTGAGGCCTCTTCCAGCGCGAAGACGGGGCTGCCCGCTACCCTACCAGCTAGACGCCCGCAGCGACTCTCTACGAGTCTCTGAGCGGCTGTCCCTGCAAGGAGTCACCCCATCGCCAACCCTCACGCAACTCCCTACGCCTTCCCGGCTGGGAAGCACCCTGAGCTTGCTGAGCACCTGAACGAGAAGACCGAGTACGATCCAGCTACCGGCTGTCTGGTGTGGGTCGGCCCCTTCAACAAGGAGGGCACTGGCCGAGTCTCTCAGCCCATCGCCAAGCAGTACGGCTCCCCGCAAGCTGCCCGCCTAGCGTGGCAAGCAGGGCATGGCCGAAAGCTCGACAAGGGCACCCACCTCTATCGCCGCTGCGGAAACCCCAAGTGCGTCCACCCACACCACCTCAAGGAAGCCGAGCCAAACGACACTTGGCACGATCCTGACCTAGGACCGCCCCTGAGGCGTGGCAGTGTCGGAGCCTTGAAGGTCGGCAAGCGCATCCTGTGGGCGCAAGAGGTCTACCAGATTCAGTCCTACCCGCTGCCCCGCGACCCGTCCTTGGGTCTGCCCTTCATGTTCACCAGTGCGCTTGGCTGCTGGCACACAGACCGGCCCCGCTGGGTCGACCTGAAGCCAGCACAGCTACACAAGCTAGAGATCATCCGTGCTGTGCGCCGCTGTCCCATTCGCGCCACCCTGACCGTGCTGCCCTGCGGTTTCCGCCGCTACGACCTCCCAGCCGGTATCAACGAGATCGCCTTCGCCGAGCCGCCGCCCCTGACCTATGAGGAGGTGTTTGGTTGGGTCGATGACAATGAAGACCCAGAGACTGCCCCTGAGGTAGACTGGGCAATCGCCGCCTAGGCCGCGCTGCGGCCAACCACCACCCCAGACGAAAGCAACAACCGACCATGAGTGAACCCCTACCCGCAAGCCTCCAGCCGACCGCAGCGGACATTGCCCGCGACAAGGAACTGGCAGCAGAAGCCCAAGCCATCCTGCAAGAGGTCGAAGCCTCCGGCGGTGGCCGTGTGAAGGTGAACACCGAGAGCTACAACGCCGTTACTTTTGGCCCTGATGGGAAGCCCGTCTCCCGCGTCCGCAACGGCGTACCGCAGCAGACCCGCGAGCAGGAAGCCGTGGCCCGCGCTCAGGCAGCAGCCAATGGCGAGATCATCCAGCTTGAGAATAACCTCAAAAGGCTGGTTGATCTCCATGATGAGATCACGGGCTATGACACCGAGGGCAATCCCAAGTACCTCCGATCCGAGGCAGACCGCGCCCACCTCCAGAAGCAGATCAGGCAGCTACGTCTCGGTATCGTGAACCAAAAGCGGTTTAACGAGCGCCGCTGGCGGAAGGAGGCCGCGCCTGTCGTTCGCCAAGTCGGAGAAGACCGCATTCGTGCCGCCGAACTGGCCAAGGAGCTTGAGGCCAAGGACCGCGTCCAACGCATTCCTGGCTGGTAACCCCCACCATTCCTCCAGACCCGACAAGCTATCGGTTCTGTCATCCTGCCCCCGCTGGTTTTCGTCATGGTCCCCAGCGGGGGCATTCCCCTGCAATGACCATGCCTGCCGAAAGGATCATGAATACCCCACAGAACACTCCGGTCCGCGTGGGCCGAGAGCGGACCTGCACCCAGTGCGGTGCCACCTACCGCTCGCCGCGCAACTCTTCCCGCTACTGCTCCAACGTCTGCCGCATGAAGGCCAAGCGAGGGACTGCCCCGAAGGCTGACCCAGCGGCTGGCCCCGACGGTTTCTCTGTCATCACCAAGTCCCTACTGGTCGCTGGCTTCGTCGGACCCGTCACCAATGCCAGCCGCAAAGCGCAGCCCATCTACGCCCTAACAGTCCCTTTCGAACACGCGCTGGACGAACTGTCCTTCCAGTTTAATCGCAGGGGCTGGGGCTATGTCAGCCGCCAAGAGTTCACCGAGGCTCTAAGGGCGGACGGTATCGAGGACTTTCACGCCCGTTCTTCGGAAGCCGTGGACCTCAACCGCCGCCAGACCCGCCGCCGCATGGAAAAACAGCGCGCTGCCTGACGCTCTTAGTGGGTCGGTTTGACAGTAGAGGTACTACCCCCCTGCCGTGTCAAACACGACCCACGAATCACTGCTGAAGTCCGCAGAAAACCGTGGGTGCGAGAGGCCACTTTTGCCGACCCTAGGTCCGCCCCTGAGCCTCCCCCACGGATGCCCTCAAGACCATGGAGAAACCATGACCTTCACCAAAGAAGAATCCCTGATCCTTGAACGAATCGAACTTGAGTTCGCAGAGCGGCAAGCAAGCGATGCCCGTCTTCACTCCCTACTCACGGACCTGCATGGAGCCTTTAACGCTGCCATCAAGATCGCCACGAAAGATGCCCATGCGTAAGTTCGCAGTAGCTGCCTACGCCAGCGCCCTGCCCGTGCGGGAGCGTGACCGCTTCGCAACTATCGCGCTGCGCGCCCGTGATCCCTTCCAAGCTATCGCTGCGTACGAGCGCCGCCGCCGCGCTGTCTGACCAGACCCCGAAATATATGGCGTAAAAATCCGAGGAGGAATTGATATATCGGGTTTCGCCAGTTTCCCCCGTAGGGGGTGCCTTAGGCGGCAAAGGGGAAGGCCCGTCCAAGCTGGGCGAGCCTTCTTCCCCGCAGCGGATGACTACCTCCGCCGCCAGTTCACCGAGAACCCTACAGACCCCAGCTTGAAGCACAGGCCATCCCACAGGGGGTAGTCCTGAGGATCGACCCTGCGGACTGCCACAGGGCTGGCCGAGGGATACGGACTGAGGTTGGCAGGATAGAAGACAACGGACACTCACTGTTCTCCTTTGCTGTTGAGAGGCTCCAGCTATCTCCTGCGGAATCTTGGCGGAAGTAGATGCCTACCAACGGGTACGGGCTTTGAGTCCAACCGAGTCCATCCTGCGGTGAGCCGAGTTCCATCCCCATTGCTGGCCCCGCTTCGCAGACGTACAGAACTGCCTAACGAACGTTACGCACTTTTGTACGGAGGATGATATGTGCCGCGTGGTTGCCTACTACCGTGTCTCGACTGCCGAGCAGGGCCGCTCAGGGCTTGGCCTTGAAGCTCAGCGACAAGCTGTAAGGCAGCTTTGCCAGAGCCGTGGCTGGGAGGTGATCGAAGAGCGGACAGAGGTGGAGAGCGGCAAGACTGCCGACCGTCCAGAGCTGACCGCCGCCTTGCATCAAGCCAAGGTGACCGGAGCCGTCCTGGTGGTTGCCAAGCTAGATCGCCTGAGCCGCTCCGTAGCGTTCCTCTCTGCCCTACAGGATAGCGGGGCCAAGTTCATCGCTGCCGATATGCCAGAGGCAAACGAACTCACCGTCCACATCATGGCCGCAGTGGCGCAGGCCGAGCGGCAGGCCATTAGCAAGCGCACGAAGGATGCCCTCAGGGCTGCCAAAGCGGCGGGCCGGAAGCTGGGCAACCCAAATGGCGCTGAGGCTCTCCGCAGGGCTGGTAAGGGGAATGCCGCAGCGGTGGAGCAAGTGAAGGCAGGGGCTGACAGCTATGCCCGCGACCTTGCTCCGGTGATCGCCGACATTCGGGCGAGCGGGGTGACCTCGCTGGGGGGCATCGCGGCGGAACTCAACGCACGCCACATTCAGACCCGCAGGGGTGGCAAGTGGCACTCTTCCAGTGTCCGCAATCTTCTTGGCAGGTCGTCTTGACCTCCTTAGACGCAGCGCGTTTTCGGGAGTGCGATGGTCTGATTTTTTCGCACGCTATAGTTTTATTCGCGCTGCCTTCTCCGCCTCACTCTCCGCCCACCGCTCACGGAGACGCTTATCCGACGTAGCCTTAAGAGCTGCGACCATTCTGACGATCTGGCTCATCCATGGACCAATGTTTAAGGCGTCAACGCCAACAAAACGAAGGCCATGCCCATACTCCCGACTGCCCTGATTGTAGTTTAATACTACGACTTCTTCGTCATTCACCGAGAGGTGGAGGTCGCACGGATTCCAGTCGTGATCGGGGGTGTAGTTTGGCTTAGAGACGTATTTGATCTCAAAGAATGTGTTTTCCCACGTCCAACAGGTCGACTTTTCCTCTCTGTTATCGCTTTCATAGCCCGCTACGGTTGTGAAACCTTCCGGCAACTCATAACCCTGCGGAAGGGTCATCCAGTTTGGCCAATATTTCACCTTGTCCCATAAGTCCGCTAAGTCATCAGATAAGCCAGCCTTTTTGATGACGGTCTTGGCTCGCTCGATCTTTTCGCGTGCGTCCCTTCTCGAACGCTGGTCCTCTAGGATTTCCTTACGCGCCTCCGACTGAGCGTTTGTCCTTTCCCTCAATGCTCGATCGATTTCTCGTTGTTCTTCTAAGGCAAGGCCATCGGCATTCCCTTTGCACAGCTTCTTAGGCCGCGAACTCGGCGTGTCGCCGCTGTCGCTATCGCCAGAACCCGCGCTGGCACGTCGAGACAAGAGAAACCATGCCCCAGCTAGTAGTATCGCGACCCAGATCAGATTTTCGGCCATGGTCTTCCCCTAATATCGCACTACATCATCCGATTTTTCGGGAAAGACAATAACCTGCGCTTTTGTCTATTCGCCTTCTCGTATTTGAATACCAACGCTAGTATCTTTTCAGCTTCAGCATTTCTTCCCTAAGCGCATCCAATGGCCATTCCCCATAGGCCTCCCCCTCGGTCTTCGGCGCATGCCCCTGAATGGCGTCCCTCGCCTCTGGGTCCATACGAACGGACCTAGCGACAGTCTTGAAGCGATGCCTCCAGCCATGGTTGGGTTGCACCCCAATGACGCCTAGCGACCGAACCCACTTGGCCAGTCGTTCTCCCATCTTGGCAGCTTGCGTTGCGGTCTGGCTGCCGCCGCGTGAAAGCGCGGGATCGTAGAACAGCGGTGTAGCGTCGCCGACCTTTCCCAGCTTGTGGAAGCCTTGCTCAATGAGGTGGGAATGGATGGGCACCTTACGCGCTTTGCGGGTCTTCACCGAGCCAGCCTCTGGGGTGATATGGATGATCCACACGCCCTCCTCCTGTCGGATATCCATCGCCCGTAGTTGAGTGATCTCGTTTACCCGCGCCCCTGTGTACGCACAGACCCACGGAACCCAACGGCGGGCTAACGCTGTATACTTGGTTAGCGACGCTGGTTGCGGCCCTAAGGCAGCCCTTAGTATGGTCTCAGCTTCGGCATCGGTCAGCCCCTTGCCCCGCGTCTGGGTCGGCTTCGGTCCACGCACCTTGATCCCCACAGCAGGGTTGGACGGTATCAGCCCTCGCGTTGCTGCATCAGCGAGGATGATCTTCACTGCTGGAAGGTAACTGTCCTGAACCGTTTTAACCGCAAGCGGCTTGGCGATCAGCGCCCTCACCCAACCGTCCACGTTCGCTGGGGTTACCTTCGCTGCGTCGTCGTGGCCAAGGTACTCGACGAAATGCCTCACGTGAGGTCGCCACTTGGCAATCGTGCGTGCAGACGATGCGCCAGAGGCAGCGTAGTCGTCAAAGAGCTGCTTGATGGACACCTGAGGGGCGGAACGCTTCGGTTCGGCTTCAAAGGACGGTAGCGTACCCTCCAGCGGGTCAGGGCCATAGTCGCCTTGCGCCCTTCTCTCCATCAGCCGCGCGAGTGAGAACCAAAGGTCGCCCATCTGCTGCAGAAGTGCCTCAGCTGAACCCACCGAAAGGCGAAGGCCGCGCTCGCTCAGCAGTTGCTCTAGCTCTTCCGTTAGCCAAGTGGTCGGCCGGACTAATCCGGCTTCCCGATCCTCAGGGTCGATTGGCTCTAGCTCTTCGCGCGAGAACCACCAATCCTCAGCTCGGCCAGGGTTATCTTCGTACTTCCCAACTTGCGCGCGATACCATTCACCAGCCAACGCACGGCATTGTCGCTGGGATAAAGTTACGGGCTGATGTGTGCGGGAAGCTCGAAGAAGAGCGATACGCCCCTCAACTGGGCCAAGCCATGCCGCGAGTTCAGCCTTCGCCTGCTCGCGAGTCAGCTCAGCGGGCCAAGATTTCTTCTCTTCGCGCTTGCCGTAAGCCTGCCGAACGTCTGCTGGGATTTCTTTTCGGGCTGTCCAAAGACCCGTCTTGGTGCGCCTCAAACCAACCATTGCAAATGCCATTCCGTACCGACCTTCCGTACCAAGTGGAGGAATAAGATCAACGAAAAGTCAGTAAGTTACTGAGATTGTTAGCTCTCAGGTGGCGGTGGTGGCAGGGCTTGAATCGAACCTTGCAAATAACGTTTTGATATCAATCTGGTGCTCAGAGGCAGCGCCAACGCTACCCCACACTCTCCCCCACATTTTTGTTCATATAAGCTTTGTTCGATTCAGCTTTTCGGCAATTAAGCTGAATATTTCGGGCTTTCGCGACGCACTCACATGCGATTTTCGAGGGCGGTCGAGACCTACCGAACTCCACTTACAGGCACCGCTCCCAGCCGTCGAGAACCTGACTGCAAGTTCGGTCTGAGAGCTCAATTCAGCTCCCTCCCCAGTTCTGGGTATTGACGTACGAAACTCACCCTGACTCAACGAGTCCCATGACAAGACATTGCGGACGAATTTTGATCGACAGGTGCAACCATTCTAGCACCTTGCTAGGTGTCGGATGATGAAGACCGACCTCGAACATCTGCCACCGCAAAAGCAGCGCGAGTTGGAGCGCGTGGTGCAGCTGATCTTCGAAGAATTCGACGACGCCTTCGCGCTCGCCAAGCACGAATGGAAGAAGGCGGGGCGCATCCTCAAGGTGATCCTCTATGGCAGCTATGCGCGCGGCACCTGGGTCGACGAACCGCATACGGCCAAGGGCTACCAATCGGATTACGACCTGCTGATCATCGTCAATGACAAGCGGCTGGTCGACCGAGTGAAATACTGGTCGAAGCTCGATGACCGGCTGATGCGTGAGTATGGTGTTACCAATACGCTCAAGACGCCGGTCAATTTCATCGTGCACACGCTTCAGGAAGTGAACGACGGCCTCGCACATGGGCGCTACTTCTTCATGGATGTGAAGCAGGACGGGGTTGCGCTCTACGAGTCCGACGACGCCGACCTGCACACGCCCAAGCCCAAGACCCCAAAGCAGGCGCTCGCCATGGCGAAGGAGTACTTCGAGGATTGGTTGCCGAGCGCTCAGAGCTTCATGCGCGGATACGGCCATGCGGTCGACGATGGTGACCTAAAGAAGGCTGCCTTCGACCTGCACCAAGCTTGCGAGCGTCTCTACCATACCGTCTTGCTCGTCTGCACCTTCTACACCCCTCACGTGCATAATCTCGGCTTCCTTCGAACGCAGGCCGAGCGCATCGATGCGCGCCTCACCTATGTCTGGCCGCGCGAGACGAAGAAGGACCGCGCGCGCTTCGAGAAGCTGAAGGAAGCGTATGTCAAAGCGCGATACTCGAAGCACTACCGCATCACCAAGGAAGAGCTCGAATGGCTTGGCGAGCAAGTCGAGGAGCTTGGCCGCGTGGTGCACGAAGTGTGTTCCGAGCGGCTCGAAAAGCTCAAAGCCGAAGCGAAGGCAAGGCCGGACAAGCAATAACCAGCCATTCGCTACAGCACGGATTCGAGGAAATTTGGGAAGGCCGCTTCTGGCACGAGACCGGCATCCTGTGGGACAGTCGCGACGCTAAATCCTACCTTCGAAGTGAGAAAAGAGCGGCAGCGTTTTCTCACCCAGATCGGTCTCCCTTGCCTCGCGCATGACCTCGTAAGGCCGCAGCGCCGCCACGATCCGCGCAGTCAGCGTGTCGACCGCGACGCGCCGGTTGAGCGCCCTCGTAGCGGAGAACACGTCGCGAATGGCGTAAGTCTTTGCCGTCAGCAGCGCGATCTCGATCGCCTGTGTCAGTTCATCGTCGTTGGCTCGAATCATCATTTCCGCAGCTAGAACATACAGGGAACATTGTGCCAACCGTTTTCTGCAGGCGTGCTGCAGATTGACACCCGAGCGCCCTCCCGGCAGCACATTCCCATGTGCAATCTCTACCGCATGACCAAGGCCCATGAGGAGGTCGCACGCTGGTTCAATGCCATCGATCAGCTTGGCAAATCCAATTTCGGTGACGAGGTGTTCCCGGGGTATCCCGGCGCAGTCGTCGCGGATGGAAAGCTCCAGCAGATGACATGGGGCTTCCCGCTGACACTCAAAAGCAAGCGCACTGGCAAGCCGCTGAAGCCGAAGCCGGTCAACAATGCGCGGAGCGACAAGCTCGACGAATACATGTGGCGCTACAGCTTCGAGGAGCGGCGCTGCCTCATTCCGCTGACGGCGTGGGCCGAAGCCGAAGGCAAGCCGGGCAACAAGACGCGGACCTGGCTGAGCCGACCCGATGCCGGTTTGTTTGCCGCTGCTGGGCTATGGCGCAACAGCGACGAATGGGGTCTGGTCTACACCATGGTAATGACAGACAGCGCAGGCGCTGCCGCAGAATGTCACTCGCGAATGCCCGTTCTGCTTGTGCAGGATGACTGGTCAAAATGGACCGATGGAACGCCATCCGAAGCGCGCCGTCTTTGCAAGCCATGGACGGGTGAGCTTGCAGTCGAACGCACCGATCAGCGCTGGTAGCGATGTCAGTGCGCTGCGCCCGCGACGTCATCCGCAAGTCGCGAACCGTGCAATTAGCAAACAACGGCAATGCGGATTTTCTTCACCCGACCTGCAAGCCTGTTGCAGCGGAGACCAGAAGGCAGAAAGTGTCCGTAGGCGTCTGATTTCTAAGACAAATAAGATTGCGAGATAAAAGCAGCGCCGTCGGCCGGGCTGCAGGTGGTTGGTTTCATTGAGTGATATGCGACGGCACCCGGAACAGCCCTGCGGCGGTTTCTGGAAGATCCTGTTTCTTTTCAATCAAAGTAGCGACGGCGCTCGGTCAAATGGCTCCCCAAGTGGTCACGAAATACCCAAGAGCGCGAGTCTTCGCTTGTCCGCACGGATTTGTGCAGATGCATCCTGCTCAAGCAATCTCGAGCATCGGCGCGGTGGCGTGAAAACGGCGGCCGCGGCGTAGGAACGTCATGTGGCGCGATCAGGCTTGTTCGGCAGATAATCGGTGTCGATGGCGGGCCTGACCTGCTCCCCTGCTCCATCGCTCCCAGGTCGGTCCGTCATCACCCCAAAGATGAAAGGACCGGCAGGCATGTCGATATCAGGCGCGAACGACCAGCGAGCCAACCAGAAAAGCCAGAACGACATCGAGCCGATCGCAATGCGGGTTCCCGAAGCATGTCGATATCTCGGGATTGGTCGCAGCACACTCTATGTTCTCATCCGCGAAGGCGAGATCGAATTTATCAAGCTCGGCAGTTCAACGCTCGTGCTGACCGAGAGTTTAAAGGGATTGATCGAACGCAGGCGCAAGGTTCTCCACCCTGGTGCGGAGGCCGCATCTTGAACATGCATCCCGATCTCCTTCACGCGGTTGTGCTGGCTGCACTCACCAAGGCCCCGGACGGCACAAAGCGAAGGCTGGTCTCATCCATTCCGGAGCGCCGCCAGCAGGCCGAAGATGTCATCGCTGCCAGCATTGTAGTGGCCTTGGCTCAGCGGAAGTAACGCGAATCCGGGATGCCGCTAGAAGGATGGCCGCTTTGCGCCTTCATTTCCGCCATTGGTGAACGCTCAAAAGATACCCGATAGCGGACCAGCAGAAATTAAGGTCGGAAGTTTCTTGCTAACCTTCAGCGTGCGAGGCGACGCGGGTCCAACTATTTACCGAACGCTTTAACTTCCGTCATGGGCACTCACCGGAACCGGTATCCAAAGCCAACCGTTACGACATTCAAATAAGGTAATAGGGCAACAATGAGCGACACGGAACCAACCAAAGCCGCTTGCGACCAAATCGTCCGGGCGAGAAGCGAAGCTTCCCTGCGGCCGTCCATCGCGGGCTTTTTCGATGAGGCAACCAACACGGTAAGCTATGTCGTACATGATCCAAAGACCCGCGAAGCGGCCATAGTAGATTCCGTTCTCGATTTCGAAGCCGCTTCAGGACGAACCTCCAACGGTCCCGCCGATCTCATCCTCGAATATGTCCGTCAGAACAATCTTGAGGTAGTCTGGATCCTTGAGACCCACGCGCATGCGGATCACATCTCCGCCGCCCCCTATCTGCAGGAAAGGCTGGGAGGAAAGCTGGGTATCGGCCAGGGTATAATTCGTGTGCAGGAGGTTTTCGGCAAGCTGTTCAACGCCGGTACCGATTTCGAGCGGGACGGGTCGCAGTTCGATCATCTTTTCGTGGACGGTGAAACGCTCAATCTTGGCGAGATTGAAGGGATTGCTTTGCACGTCCCCGGCCATACCCCCGCCGATATGGCGTTCATCTTCGGCGATGCTGCATTTGTGGGCGATACGATCTTCATGCCTGACTTTGGCACGGCGCGTGCGGACTTTCCCGGCGGCGACGCCGGTGAGCTATACCGCTCCATCCGGCGCCTGCTCACTCTGCCAGATGAGACCAGGCTATTCCTGTGCCATGATTACAAGGCACCGGGACGTGAAGAATATGCCTGGGAATCTACGGTCAAGCAGCAGCGCGAAGAGAACGTGCACGTCCGTGACGGCGTGAGCGAGGAGGAATTCGTTGCCATGCGAACCGGACGCGACAAGGACTTGCCGATGCCGAAACTGATCATGCCGTCTGTTCAAGTGAACATTCGCGGGGGGAGACTACCCGAACCGGAAGACAATGGGGTGAGCTACATCAAGATCCCGGTGAACGCGGTATGATCTTGCCTGGATTTCCTGAAGCTGCTCCGATGGCAGGCCTTGCCGGTGGCATTCTGATCGGACTTGCGGCCGCGTTGATGCTGCTTGGTGCAGGACGCATCGCAGGTGTCTCCGGTATGGCTGCGCGTGCGTTCGGATTAAGCGAGGGCGGAGCGCCGCGTAGCCTTGCATGGGCGTTCGTCCTCGGACTTCCTTTGGGCGCGTTTATCGTGGCGCTTTTCAGCGGAGGGATCGAGGCGCGTTTTACTGGCTTTTTGCCAATCGTGATTGCAGGCCTCCTGGTGGGTTTTGGCACGCGTATCGGTAGCGGATGCACGAGCGGGCATGGCGTGTGCGGCGTGAGCCGCTTATCGCAACGCTCCATCGTAGCGACGCTTACATTTATGGCTGCGGGGATTGCCACGGTTGCGATCATGAACGCAGTGGGTTGGGAAGTGCTGCCATGAGCCGCGTGACCTTGCTCGCCGCAGCCTCTGGGACGTTGTTTGGAGCTGGGCTCACGATCGGTGGCATGACCAATCCTGCCCGTGTACGCGGCTTTTTGGACATCTTTGGAGATTGGGACCCAACCCTGGCATTCGTCATGGGCGGAGCGGTAATCGTTATGGCATTCGCCTGGGCGATCCAGCGGCGCATGGACACGCCAAGGTGGGCAAGCAGCTTCAAACTTCCCGATACCAGTGATCTTACCCCGAAACTCCTCGGTGGATCGGCGATCTTCGGAATCGGCTGGGGCATCGCGGGCCTGTGTCCAGGTCCCGGCTTCGCAGCTTTGGTAATCGAACCGGCAAAGGCAGCGGCATTCGTGGCATCGATGCTCGGTGGCATGGTACTGGCCAAGGTGGTCGCTGGCGGCACCTAAGCTTGACACTGGAATAAAAGGGGAGCCTGCCGAGTTGCTTGCGCGCTATCTTCCGATCCTCGAGTGGGGCCGGACCTACAACCGGGCGGTTCTGACCAGCGACCTGGTCGCTGCCGTGATCGTCACCATAATGCTTATCCCGCAAAGCCTCGCCTATGCGTTGCTCGCGGGTCTGCCGCCGATCGTTGGACTTTATGCCTCGATCCTCCCGCTAATAGCTTACGCCCTGTTCGGGACCAGCCGAACGCTCGCGGTGGGTCCAGTCGCTGTTCTTTCGTTAATGACTGCGTCAGCGGCTGGTGCGGTAGCATTGCCAGGCACAGCGGAATATCTGGAGGCGGCAATCACGCTTGCGGCGCTTTCGGGGATCATGCTTACAATTCTCGGTCTGCTCAGGCTTGGTTTTCTAGCCAACCTATTATCGCATCCGGTGATCAGTGGTTTCATAACCGCCAGCGGCATCCTGATTGCGACCAGCCAACTCAAACACATTTTCGGCGTCTCGGCAGGGGGCGATAACTGGCCAGAAATGCTCGGCTCGCTCGCTGCCGCGATTGACGAAACAAACATTTGGACCTTGGCGGTCGGCGTTCCGACCACCCTATTCCTGTTCTGGGTGCGGCGCGGCTTCAAGCCAGCGCTCGAACGTATCGGTCTTGCGTCGCGCGCGGCTGAGATCGTCGCGAAGGCAGGCCCGGTGATCGCCGTGGTCGCGACCATACTTGTGGTCATCGCGTTCGACCTCGGCGCAAAGGGGGTGAACCTTGTTGGCGCCATACCTTCAGGGCTCCCGCCGTTTGCCGTCCCGTCGACCGACCTCGATCTGATCCACCAGCTATGGGTGCCGGCCTTGCTGATCTCGATCATCGGTTTCGTCGAAAGTGTTTCTGTTGCGCAAACCCTCGCGGCCAAACGGCGGCAGCGTATTGCACCCGACCAGGAACTGATCGGTCTTGGCGCTTCGAACATCGCGAGCGCGTTCTCAGGGGGCTACCCGGTAACAGGAGGGTTTGCTCGCTCCGCGGTGAACTTCGATGCCGGCGCCCAGACTCCCGCCGCCGGCGCCTTCACCGCGATTGGCATCGCCCTGGCAGCACTGTTCCTGACGCCTCTGCTCTTCTCGCTGCCGATCGCCACGCTCGCCGCCACGATCATCGTTGCCGTGCTCAGCCTCGTCGACACGAAGACCCCGGTACAGCTCTGGCGCTATTCGAAGGCCGATTTCGCGGCGCATCTGGCCACCATTCTCGTCACCTTGCTGGCAGGGGTGGAGATGGGTGTAATGGTCGGAGCGGCAGTGGGACTGCTGCTCTACCTATGGCGCGCTTCGCGTCCGCACGCTGCCATCGTGGGCCGTGTGCCGGAGACCGAACACTTTCGAAATGTCGAACGGCATTCGGTATTCACCGTGCCTCACATCCTGTCGATCCGGATCGACGAAAGCTTGACCTACCTCAACGCGCGCTGGCTGGAGGAGTATGTTCTGGAACAGGTCGCGGACAAGCCAAGCGTGCGTCACGTGATCCTGATGTGCAGCGCGGTCAACGAGATCGATGCATCGGGACTGGAAAGCCTGGAGGCGATCAATCATCGTTTGCACGAAGCGAATATCGCACTGCACCTATCGGAGGTCAAAGGCCCTGTTATGGACCGCCTCAAGCGCACCGATTTCGTCGAAGAACTTACCGGCCGCGTCTTCCTTTCGCAGAATCGGGCTTTCCGCGATCTTTCGAAGGACGATGGGACTTCGAAAAATCCCGACGACGATCTTGCACGTGGTATGATCTAACACCCTCACATCGGAACCGCCCCCAACGTTGAATTGTTGGCTGTTCACGGAGGACGCAATGATACTCGAAAAGATCAAGACCCCTGGACTCTCACACCTTTCCTATCTGGTCGGCGCGGGCGGACAGGCCGCTGTCATCGATCCCCGCCGCGACTGCGAAATTTATGTCGAGAAGGCCCGGGCCGAGGGCCTCAAGATCACGCATATCTTTGAGACCCACCGCAACGAGGATTTCGTTTCGGGTGCCCCGGTTCTTGCCGAACTGACGGGCGCCGAAGTCTTTCACGGCCCGAATGCCGACGGTGAGGTCGTCTACGCGCAGACCACGCGCGAAGGTGATTGTCACCGCATCGGGCAGCTTGAGATCCGGGTGCTTGAAACGCCCGGCCACACCTTCGATCACGTCGCATACGCTCTGTTCGACACACAATATCAGGAAGGTGCCGTCGGCGTATTTACCGGCGATGCACTCTTCGTGGGCGATGTCGGCCGAACCGATTTCTATCCTGACCGCAAGCGCGAGGTTGCCGGTCTGCTCTATGATTCCTTGCGCAAGATATGCGATCTGGGGGATCAGACGATCCTTTATCCGGCGCATGGCGCAGGCTCCGTGTGCGGTTCCGGCATGGCCGACCGCGAATTCTCGACGATCGGCCACGAACGACGTAACAACCCGCGGCTTCAGATCGGGGATCGTGAGGCCTTCATCGACTTCAAGGTCGACGAAAACCATTACCAGCCACCCTACTTCCGCCTGATGGAGCGCCTGAACCTCGAAGGAGGCGAAGCGGCACCCAGAGTAATCCGGCCGCAGCCGATGTCGCTGGATGAGTTATGCAATTGCGAGGCCGACCGCCTCGTCGATATCCGCGAACCTCTGGCTTATACGGCCGGCCATTTGCCGGGCAGCATCAATCTCCCGGTCGATATGATCCCGGCATTTGCCGGATGGTTCCTACGCGAGGGGGAAAGCATCGCACTGATCGCCTCGACGCAGGATCAGTTGGGAGCGGCGATGGAGCATTTGGTCCGCATTGCCTTGGATAAAGTGCTTGGCGGTTATGTCGGGGTTGTCCCTGCGGCGGCCGCTGGAAAGCCGATGCGTACCATACCAATGATCGATACCGATACTGTCGAGGCGCGGCTGGCTGCGAACGAACCAGGCTGGACCCTGCTTGATGTGCGCGACGCAGACGAACGGGCCGAGAGCAAGATCGAGCAGTCGCGGCATATTTATGTCGGCGAATTGAACGAGCGTTGGCAGGAACTGGACCGCGACCAAGGCTACACCCTTATGTGTGCAAGTGGGATGCGCGCTACCGTCGCTGCTGGCTGGCTCGATGCCCACGGGTTCGAAAAGGTTGACGTCTACCTGGGCTCAATGGGTGCATGGAAGGGAAGGCACGGCAAATAGCCTCTCCGCCGAATAGCTCGGGGCTCAGTCGATTGCCTCTACGGCAACCCGGTGCCAGGCTGTCGCAAGATAGCCGGAAAAGTTCCATATATCGTCCATTTTCTCCGGCTGCGACTGACCTGCTTCATCGACTGCCTTGACGACGAGTTCGTGCTTTCCGGCGGGCAAGTCGATATCGAGTGACCAGAGTGTCCAGGCCGCAAGCGCATCGGGTTCGGACTGAAGATCGGCCTGATCCCAGGTGTTTCCGCCGTCCGCTGAGACATCGACCCGCGCTACGGCTCGGCCATAGGCCACCGCATAACCCTTGATCGTGGTTTTACCGGAGCGAATTTGCTCGTTCGGTCCAGGAACACAGATCGCGGATGACACCGGCATGCGCTCGATCGTCAGTCCTTCGTCCCACTCGGCCTCATCCTTGGCGACCGAAGGCGGGAACAACTTGTAGTCCTTAGCTTGAATGGGCGCGGTTGACGGGGTTTCTCGCACTTCGATTTTCTCGATCCACTTGGCGCTACGTACACCGGCCTGGTCCGGAACGATGATACGCATGGGTGCACCGTGTTCCGGGGTGAGCGGCTCACCATTGAGCGCCCAGGCTATCAACACATCGCCGGCCGTTGCGCGTTCCAGGGTGATGGAGACCCCGTACGCTGCGGTTTCACCATCGACATCCACTTCATCGGCGCAATTGAATGCGACGTAATTCGCTCGCGAATGGTCTATCTGCGCCTTGTTCAGCACATCCGATAATGCCGCCCCTGTCCATTCTGCATTGCCGATCGCGCCTACGAGCCAGGGATCACCAGAAGTCTTACGCACCTTCTGCAAATCGGCACGCCTGTTACCGGCGCATTGCAGCACGGCGGTGACCTTGCGGTGCGAAAAATCCCGCTGCAGGTCCGCCAGGCAAAAAGACGCAGGAGTCTTCACCAAGCCTGAAAGCTCGACCAGATGGTCGTTGGCGAGCTGCGGAATCTCGCCGTGGTTGCGGATGTAGAAGAGATTTTGCGGCGTATAGAAGTTTGCGACCAGCGCCGAGGATACCGGCTCGGCATTCAAAGGCTCATCAGAATGGACGATCATGCCGCCATCTGCTTGTAGTTTAGACATGATTAGATCCCCTGACGTGACCCCCTGATTTTCCTCCATGCTCGATTAGAGTCCGGCCGTGATGGAAGGACGGACGATATGAAGCGTAAGAGGTTTTCAGAAGAGCAGATCATCGGCGTGCTGAAGGAGGCGGAGGCGGGAGCGAAGACCGCCGACCTGGCCCGGCGGCACGGTGTGTCGGAAGCGACGATCTACAACTGGAAGTCGAAGTATGGCGGGCTGGAGGTATCCGAAGCCCGGCGGCTGAAGGAGCTTGAGAGCGAGAACGCCAAGCTCAAGCGGCTGCTGGCCGATGCCATGCTCGACCAGGCTGCGTTGAAGGATCTTCTTTCAAAAAAGTGGTGACGCCCGCCGCGAAGCGGGAAGCTGTGGCTCATCTCAAGGACTGTCACGGGATGAGCGAGCGGCGGGCGTGCCGTGTCATCGATGCCGATCGCAAGAGCGTGCGTTACCGTTCCACCCGGGAGGATGATGCCGATCTGCGTGAGAAGCTGCGCGAGCTGGCCAACCAGCGTCGCCGGTTCGGCTATCGCCGTCTGCATATCCTGCTGCGCCGGGAGGGCGTGATGATCAACCGAAAGAAGACCCAGCGGCTCTATCGGGAGGAAGGCCTGGCTGTCAGGCGACGACGCAGTCGTCGGCGTGCCGTCGGGACCAGAGCGCCTGCTCCGGTGCTGGCCTTGCCGAACCAGCGTTGGAGCCTCGACTTTGTCCATGACCAGATGGCTTCGGGAAGGCGATTCCGCGTGCTCAACGTGGTCGACGATGTGACCAGGGAGTGCCTGGCAGCGGTGCCGGACACGTCGATCTCAGGCGGCCGTGTCGTGCGCGAACTGACGGAACTGATCGCGCGGCGCGGCAAGCCGGGGATGATCGTCAGCGACAATGGCACGGAGCTCACCAGCAATGCCGTGCTGGCATGGTGCGGGGAGATCGGGATCGAATGGCACTACATCGCGCCGGGCAAGCCGATGCAGAACGGCTATGTCGAGAGCTTCAACGGCCGCATGCGCGATGAGCTGCTGAACGAGACCTTGTTCATGAGCCTTGCCCATGCCCGGGTCGAGATCGCCGCGTGGGTGGAAGACTACAACCGGGAGAGACCACACTCCGCTCTTGGATACGAGACCCCGGCGGCGGTCGCCGCCGAACTGCAAAAGCAATGGCCTGCTCCGCTACGCCCTACGGGCTCCGCTACGCAGCCCATTGTTTCAACCGCGCTCATGCGCAAAACAACCGCCCGGCTCTAATCCCAGCTGGGGGAAAGCGGGGGGTCACGTCACCCCGCCGACAGTCGCAACTGGCACAGCGCCGTTGCAACGTTTTCAACGTTCATCTTGGGCCCCAGTTCCGTTAGCCCGCTTTAGCGTTCTCAACACACCCGCTCGCTCCCTCACGTCACCAAGAAGACCTAAGAGTTATGCGGGAATTCAACGACAAAACACGCCCCTCCTCCATCTTCACGCGGGCCAGCCGAAAGTTTGCCGTGAAGCTGTGATGCAAGTGTCGTGATCACCCGCATTCCAAGACCGGCGGATGCTGCATATGGATCGAAGTCGGCGGAAAGCCCCTGTCCTTCGTCGCACACGATCAGCCTATTACCGTCGTCCGAAACGCGAAACGAGACATCGATCTTTCCGCGACCATGCTTCGCGGCGTTCGTGACAAGCTCATTGGTGATCAAACCGATCGCTTGAATCGATTTTGCAGGGACCCTGCCTTCGTCCCCAACAACGGCGATCTCTCGTTCCAAGATAGAGCCAAGGTCTTCACACAGACTCCGCAGAAATTCTGTGCAGGATACCGCCTCGCCGGTGTCCGCATAAAAATGGCGGTGGACTTGCGCTACCGAGGCCACGCGATTTGCTGCCGACTGAAGATGGACAGCGCCATCGCCGATATCGGCTGATCGGCTTTGCATCTTGAGCAAGCCCGAGACGAATTGCAGATTGTTTTTTACCCGGTGGTCGATTTCCTTCGCCAGCAAATTTGCTCGTTCGATCGCATTGCGCGACGATAGCCTGAGTTCAAGCTGGTCCATTACGATGGACGCCAGATCTTTGAGATCCTCGACCTGATGATCCGCGATGGAACGGGGCTCCTTATCGATCACACAAAGAGTGCCGAGGCTGTGACCGTCACTGGTCGTAAGCGGGACAGCGGCATAAAAGCGAAGGCCGAACTCTCCCGCAACCAGCGGATTTGCCAAGGACCGAGGGTCTATGCGGGCATCTTCGACGAGATAGGGTGCATCTTCCATGATCGCCGAGGCACACAGGCCAGGCTCTCTGTCGATTTGCTCCACATGGATGCCATGATGCGACTTGAACCAAATGCGATCTTCATCGACGATACTGATGATTGAAATCGGAACGCCGAGCCTGCGGGCAGCAAGGGCGGTAATCCGATCGAACGCACCATCCGGCGGACTGTCCAGAATTTCATAGCGCCGCACGGCAGCTAAACGCTGGCCCTCTTTCGATTGCGAATTATCTGCCGGCTGCATTGCTCTCTTCCGCAAATTGCTAATGTTTAGCGCCAGACGATTCTTGATCAGGCAGTTCGGCAAGGCTTACCCCGATAAAGATTGGGATGGAAGTTTAGCTGTCCTGTCGCGCCAATAATGGCTGCTAAGCTTTGCTGAGCGCCGCACTCCGGACGGTCAGTAAACGGCCCCTTCCTGCCATTTGACCTCACCCATCGCATACGACCGTGTTGGGCCCGACAGCGAACCGGCAGGTTCTGGCTAGTGATCGCTGAAAACTGCCGTCGATCGGTTGGCCGCTCGACTGCTTTTTCTCGACGGAAGCCACGACCGGCACGACGCCCGATCACCCACCGGTCTCCGACTAGCATCGTCAGAGCAGCGCGGTAAGGTGCGGGAATGGCAGAGATCATTCCTGAGATCCACACGTTGGGCAGCATTGATCCGCACACGCTATTCGTTGATCTGAACGGGGCGACGCGGCGCGAGATTGAGGACGCGCGCGCGGGTGGCGGCGCGCCGAGAGGCTGGGAGATTTACGAACACGAGGCGCGGCACTGGCGCGACCTCATCTCAACCGTATGGGGTCGCAACTATCTCAACCTGTTGTTCCGCACATATGACGCAATCCTGACGACGCCCGAGCGGAGAATGGAGACGACGTTCGCGCAGGTACTTGAGCTATTCGATCGCGATCGATCGATCCTGTTCCCGTCATACTACAAGTACGTGCTGCCGGAGGCCCGCGTCCAACCCTCCGGTGGCCGCTGGTCGATGAGCTTCAGCACTGGCGTCAAGATCGCGAGCGACGGCGTTCTCGATGAACGGCAGCCCTTTATCTTCGTGCGCTTCGACGAGGGGCCCACCCATCTCGCCCGCCAGCCGCTGTCCGAGGGCTCGCTGCTGGAAGGGCGGGCGCTTGCGGCTGAGGACGCGGCGACGAAGGCATGGCTCGGCATGCGGCCCCGCGGCGAAGACATCGTCACCTGGCGGCTCAAGGAGAAGGAGCAACGCGCCCAGTTCTATAATCCCGAGCTCACCACCTATTCAGTTGCGCCTCACGTCGTGGCCTACGCGACGGGGATTACCGAGACCAGAGCAAACCTCAACCTCGTGCATAAGCTCGCTGACGTGGCGCTCAATTTGGATGACGCGAGTTTCGCCAGATTGAGACCGACGAGGGACATGGGAACCCCGCCGCGCGACCGGCTCCGAGGTTTCCGCCGCGGTGCAAGCAGAGGATATGCATTCTGCTGCCTTGCCTTCGCGATGCGCGACGCCGTGCCCGTCGCTGGAACAGGGCGTGATGCGATTGAGATGGCAATGAAAACTGCTGGCCTTCCTACGGTGACACAAACCTACTCGGACGCTGCAGCGGCCGTTACCTGCAGGCCGGGGCGCGCGGCTGCCGACCCGCGACTTGCCGCCGTCCAAACGAAACTGATCGCTGCGGGTGCAGCTCTGCATCGCATGCCGGACTTTGATGCGGACGTCGCAGATCTCTGTCCAGCGGGGGCCGATCCTGCGCCGCTGGTCGGCGACGCCGATTGCGATGTTTTCTCGTTCGGCGCGGCGCCGCTCGACCAAGCCGACAGCGAATACCTGCACGATTGTCACGAGCTCTATCGGGAGGTTCTCCGCTCCGCGCTCAGGGCGGCACGGGGGCTCGAGTTCGCGTTCAGCGACTTCGTGTATTGAAAGCAGACACCTTCAGAAACACTCCAAAACCGTCGATGCCGCGCACCGCTGCGGCGCCTCTCCCGCCGAATCGCGCGACGGCGAACGCCGCTGGAAAGGCGGGATGGTCACGAAAGTTATTGCCCGAAAGTATTCCTTTCGGCCATGCGCAGCAAATGACCAGCCCTACCGAACCATATTGGACTGACGCGATTTTTGGCCTGACACTTTCGGCGGGAAATTGGCTTAGTCTCTGGTCCACCTTTCTTGGCGTGATTATCGCGTTCCTCATTGGCGCTTGGTGGCAGCGGCGAACTGATCGCATGCGGATTAGGAGCGCCGATGAATTCCTCACGCACCAATTGAAGAAATGTCTGATCTGTTTCGATCCTTTCGATCAGGACTTTCGCCCAATCCGCGATGAACCGCTGCTGGAGAAAGCGTTCGGCGCGCTTTCTCAGGCCGATGCCTCCGTAAGATGGGCCATTGCCCATCCGGAACATTTCAAAGCATCGACTTATACGCGATTGCTTCTGGTAAGGCAGCGTCTCGAGGAAGCTGCCAAACTCAGTCCGTCTACTTTTGCTCGAATAGAGGACGGCGAGCTTGTCATGGATCAAGTCGCCGCATCCACCGAATTGTGGAAGGCAATTCGACCAGTCGCAGGTGATATCCGCTATCTGCTTGGAGAAAGCTAGGGGGCTCGCGGCTGAGAAGGTTCACGTCCAGCGGGTTCCCTGTCTTTTCAGGAATGATCGCGTTTTCTGGGTCTTTGAATATCTTATCAAGAAGGCCCGTGAATTGGGGGGAGATTCTACATTGGTCGACCAATATTACGACGAAACCCGTTATGTGGATGTCGAACAAGCGCGTGTATATTTCAATACTAGGCGGCCGGTTCCACTCCACACCATAGGACGATTTCTCACAACCGTCGGTCGGGAAATCGAAAATGCGTATGGTGATGGTTTCGTCGTCGAACTCGAGAACGTCGAGCACGGCAGCCTCAGTTTTATTTTCCGCAAGTTCCGCGAATGGACCGACGACGAAGATGACCGACGCGAGCGTGACGAGCGACTGCTTAAACTGGCGGAGGATGCCACTGCCCGTGACCGGCGCCTGCTAGAATTGGCCGAGGCCGCCGAACGGCGCGACAAGCGCATGCTCGAACTCGCCGAACACGCTGACAAACGCGATGACGGAATTCTGCTTGTGACCGTGATCGGAATTGCCATCGCCGTTCCGTCCGCTGCGAAGGCGTCCCTTGACCTGCTTGAATATGGGGAGGGCACTGAGGTCGTCCTCGATCAGGAACAGGCGCGCCCCGAAATTATACCGGTCCGCGAATTCGAGGACATTGTCGAGGATGCTGCAAAACAACGCCGATACGCACGGGTACGCGAGATTGCGATCGAGAACCGCCGAATGCGCGAGCGCCTGGAGGACGGTGCCTTTTTCGATCTCGCCGGCAAGATCATGCCCAGAAAGAAAGGCTTCTTCAAAACGGTGAAGGGTAACCAGTACCCTATCCTGAATCAGCCAGATCACGCTCCAATTGGCGAATTGGTTGTCCTCCACGCGCGGGCGGAGCGCGACGAAGATCACGAAATCGGACTGAACATCCTCGATCTTCGGGCACTGGACGACAAATAAATTGACGGAGTTCGCCTGTCGTTGTGATTTACTGCGACGGCCGAGGATCGGCCTGCCTCCCGCGCCGTTTCATCGCTCCTCCATCCATATGCCGATGCCCAGCTTTGGCCATGCGGCCTTAGCACGACCGGCCCGGTTCCCTGACGCGCGGCACGCCGCCGACGCGCAGCAGCACAGTCAGGCGTCCGCCCGCGCCGCGATCGAAGTGCAGCACCTGCTCGCCCCGCCCACGCAGCATCCGCACGCCCATGTTTCCGCCGAGAACGCAGACGTCCTCTACGGTCCCACCGCCCGCTGCTTGAGGACAGGGCCCACCCGCCTGCGACTCAGCCAGCACTTCGCGTGGACGTGCAATTCGAAGGCGCGGCCGGTCTCTAGGGCGAGTCAGGCGTCGTAGCCGAGGCACCAGCTTACGCCCCGCCGCAGCACCCACTGGTCGGGATCATGGCTGGCCAGCGCCATAACGTCGAATAGCTCGCCCTGCTCGCGCACTGCCAGCAGCAATCGCGGATTCGGACTGTCGAGGTCGTAACGCCTGCCGTCGCGCAGGGCGGCGCAAACGATAATTAAAGGCGCGCGCCTTCCCTTTCGCGGTCCAGTGTCCGCCGGTTGCATCTGAGGTCCCCTTTGGAGATTTTTGGATGGAGCCACAAATGGCTGGAAGGGGGGCGCAAAGCTGATGGGGTGGACGCCCCCCGGCGGCATCGATGTGCCAGAGTGGAGGTGTTGAACACCACTTGAAGGAGGCGTCCATGTCAGAGGTTACCACGATCGGGTTGGATATCGCTAAGACTGTTTTCCATGCGCATGGGGCGGATGGAACGGGCCGGATGGTTTTCAGTCGTAGGCTCACGCGGGCCAAGCTGCTGGACTTCTTCGCGGCGCAGCCGGCGTGCACGATTGCACTGGAAGCATGCGGCGGGGCTCATCACTGGGCGCGGCAGTTGACCCATTTGGGTCATGACGTGCGGCTGATACCGCCGGCATATGTGAAGCCTTTCGTGAAGCGGCAGAAGAACGATGCGGTCGATGCCGAGGCGATCTGCGAGGCCGCGCAGCGGCCAGGTATGCGCTTCGTGGCGATCAAGACCGAGGAGCAACAGGCCGCCGGCATGGTGTTCCGCACCCGCGATCTACTGGTTCGCCAGCGCACGCAGCTCATCAATGCGCTGCGCGGTCATCTGACGGAATATGGCTGGGCCGCGCCTCGCGGCCGGGCGCAGGTGCTGATGCTGGCCGATCTGCTCGACGAAGAGGAAATGGCATCGTCCCTGCCCGAAGCAGCGCGCGCCATGTTCAAGGTGATGGTCGATCATCTCTACCGGCTCGATGCGCAGATCGCCGATCTCGACAGTGAGATCGAGCGCCGGGCGAAGGCAGACGAGGCGGCCCGCAGGCTGATGACTATCCCCGGCATCGGCCCGATCGCGGCGACGGCGATCCTCGCGTTGGCACCGCCGATCGAGACCTTCGCCAAGGGCCGCGACTTCGCCGCATGGCTTGGTCTGACACCGCGGCAACACTCGACGGGCGGCAAGCAGCGGCTCGGATCGATCTCGAAGATGGGCGAGCGAACCATAAGGCGGCTGCTGATCATCGGCGGAAGTTCGGTCGTTCGGCAGGCATCGCGCAGGGGTGCGCCGGCAGGCCCGTGGCTCGAAGGCATGTTAGCGAGAAAGCCGCGGATGCTGGTCTCGGTGGCGCTCGCCAACAAGATGGCGCGCACGGTCTGGGCGCTGCTGACCAAGGAGGAAGATTACAGGGCTCCGGCACCGGTCGCGGCGTAAAGCCGGGACTGGCGTCAGAGGTCGCCGGGAGGCGTAGGCGGTCGAAGGAGAGTATGGCAAAAACGGTCGGCGAGACCGGATCGGAAAACCAGGGAATGGCAGAGCGCCTTACGAGCGCGCAAAGCTGATATGGATCCGATCCGCGAACTCCCATACGGGCCCGCAGCAAGGCGCTGCATCAAGAGGCCGGACAGATGGCAGCACCCGACTACGCCAATACTCGAATTTACCCCCTTGCTTCTTTGGGGGCGTCCACAGATGCCATTTTCGCCGCGGGCGGAATTATGGGTGGGCTGCCCTGGCGGGCGACCTGCTCTATCCGCTTCGCGGACCGGGCCTGTAGTCCCGGCCCATACGGGTGACGATCAGGAGCAGGTGCAAGTGGAACGGGAGTTTCTGATGGACGCGCTCTGTCCCGCGCTGCGCGCTCCTGAGGGCGCGGCCTTCCTGAGCTGACCCGCAGGCACTCTTGCCTCTCTCATTGCCGGACGCCGGCTGGCCCACAGGCCCGCGCGCACGGCGTCCGGCCGCTTCGCGCCGCGCAAGGGTGCCGTTGTTTGCAGGGATCGCTTTGCGATCCTGGTGGGAACGCCAAAGGGCTTCGCCCTCTCGTTCCCGAAACCGGAAAATAGATGCCCCGTGTGGCGGGCTTCGCCCGCTGGCCCGCGCCAGGGCATCGATTTTCGGTTTCCCCTCCCCCTCCCCCTCCCATCCTCGCCGGAAGGCAGGCGGCATGGCGAAGCCATGCGCGCCATTGGTGGCGTCGGTCGGTATTCGGAGCGCGGCGCGCTAGTCTTCCGCGTCGCGAGAATCCTTCGCGATGGCTGCGCCAGAGCAATAGGCTCCCCACGCTTCCATGAGCTTCACACGCATTCCCGGATTCTCTTTGGTGCCGAGGTAGGTGGTGCGGCGATAAGCCGCCTGGACTGCGTCGGGTGTCTTGTGCGCAAGGGCGGCCTCTACGACGGCGTTGGGAAAGCCCTCGTTCGCGGCCCAGTCAGTGAACGCCGAGCGGAAGCCGTGGACGTGGTAGGGCTCCTGCATGTCGCGCAGCACCTTGAGCAGCGTCATGTCGGACATTGCTTTGCCCGTTGCTCCGGAGAACACCACCTCAGCACCTTCGACTCGGAACGCGTCCGCCTTTGCGAGAACCGCGATCGCCGCGTCAGACAGCGGGACGACGTGTGCCTTGCTCCGCTTCATGTGCTCTGCCGGGATGGTCCAGAGGCGTTCCTCCAGATCGAATTCCTCCCATGTCGCGAGTCGGACCTCCTGCGAGCGCGCGCCGGTCAGGATGAGGAGATCCAGCGCGAAACGTCCGAAGGATGGCTTGCGCCTCAGTGCGGTCAAAAACGAAGGAATGGCGACATAGGGCATCGCCTTTCGATTCTGAGCTTTTTTGATCTGCCGTGGCAGGCCCCTCCCCGCTTTCAGGCTGCTATTGCCCGATGGCGCTTCGGTCGACCGCCAGCCCTTGGCGTGCGCATAGTCCAGCACGGCGCAAATCCGGTTGCGCACCTGGCGGGCGGTTTCGGGGATTTCCTGCCAGATCGGGGTGAGGACCGCAATTACGTCAGCTGCGGTTATGCTGCCGGTCGGCATATCGCCCAGCTTGGGGAAGGCGTAGTTCTCCAGACTGGCCCGCCACTGGCGGGTGTAGACGTCGCTCTTCCAGCCCGCCTCGTTTTCAGAATGGTACTGGGTGGCGGCTTGCCGGAAGGTGACCTTGGCGGCAGCCTCATCCTTGCGCTCCGTGAGAACATCGCGCTTTTCCACCTTTATGGCCTTGCGAAGTTCATTCGCTTTTTCGCGCGCATCCGCCAGTGTGACGAGTTTGGCGCTCCCAATCCCGATGTCCCGTCGCTTGCCGTCCTGCTGGAGTCGAACCAGCCATGAAGCAGAGCCGGTTTTCCCAACTTTGAGGAAAAGACCGTCGCCATCCTGATACGTGCCGGGATTCGCCAAAGCGGCCTTTACCGCCACTGCCGTGAGCTTGCCCATTTTCTTCCCCACATTTCCGCAGGCCGTTCCGGAAAGTACAAGTGTGGGGA
>CEQK01054794.1_pt1 | contig 26361 bp, 24 predicted proteins | sample 531051 | NCBI WGS metagenome assembly CEQK01 (sample SAMEA2621229, study PRJEB7988) | marine metagenome | biome: marine biome (ENVO:00000447); feature: deep chlorophyll maximum layer (ENVO:xxxxxxxx); material: "saline water (ENVO:00002010), including plankton (ENVO:xxxxxxxx)" | depth 150 m
TCCTGCCCTGGTCGGTGGTCATCTGGATCGCCTGCAGCCTGATCCTGCTCGTCTTCGTGCACTACACGCTCAAGGGTCGGAAGATGCTGCTTTCGGGTGCCAATGCGCGCGCGGCGAAGCGCAACGGCATTGCCGCCGACCGCATGGTGATCTTCTCCTTCGTGCTGGCAAGTTTCATGGCGACGCTCGGCGGCATCCTCCTGTCCTCGATCACCGGCATGGCCTCGATCGGGATTGCGGACACCTACACAGTGGATTCGATTGCGGCGGCTGTCATCGGCGGAGCGCTCTTCTCCGGTGGTGTCTTCCTGCCGGCGGGCGTTGCCGCGGGCAGCCTCATCCTCTTCTTCCTTCAGAGCCTTCTCTACGTGCTGTCGCTGCCGCCGGCGGCGCGCTTCGTGCTGCAGGGCTCGATCATCGTCATCGCGCTCGCGCTTTCAAACTACAAAAAGGACCGCTGACCATGGAATTCATTCGGACGCTTAATGGCGACATCGCACCCGAAGAACTCGGCGTTACCTACTCGCATGATCATCTCTTCTGCATCCCTCCGTTGTGGAAGGAAAAGAAGATCGATGACTTCATGATCGACGACCTCGAATCCTCCATCAAGGATGTCGAACTCTTCGTCGCCGAGGGCGGGCAGGCCGTCTATGACGCCACCGCCATCGATTACGGCCGAAAGCCGACCGAGCTCAAGGCAATCTCGGATCGCACCGGGATCAAGATCATCGCCACGGCCGGTTTCAACAAGGCGATCATGTGGCCGGGGCAGATGGAGGGAACCGGCGGAACCTTCCAGCAATGGATCGATGCCCATTCGCGCGAGGAGATCCGCGACCACGTGGTGCATGAACTCACCGTCGGCATGGACAACACGGACCTGAAGGGCGGCGTCGCCAAGTTCGGCACCGGCTACAACACCATCTCTGAGGCCGAGGACAAGGTTACCCGCGCGGTTCTCGATGCCCACAAGGAAACAGGCTGCCCGATCCATTCGCACACCGAGCTCGGCACGCTGATGCTCGAACAGCTCGCCATCCTCAAGGAAGAGGGTGTCGACTGCTCCCGTCTGACCATGGCCCATGTCGACCGCAACCCGGACCAGTGGCTTCACCGGAAGGTGGCCGAGACAGGCGTGTTCATGTGTTTCGACGGCATCAGCCGCATCAAGTATCACCCGGAAAGCATCCTGATCGACTGCATCCTCAACCTCGTGCGCCACGGCCATGAGGACCAGATCGTGGTCGGCGGCGACATTGCGCGCCGCACGATGTTCCGCAATTACGGCGAGGGCGGTCTCGGCCTCGGCTACATCCTCGGCAGCTGGGTGCCGCGCTTCATGGAGCAGGCCGGCGAGGCCGGTTTCGACGGGAAGGCGCTGTTCCAAAAGTTCTTCGTGACGAACCCGCAGCGCGCCTTCGTCTTCAAGCAGTGAGCATGATCCCCTTGGCAAACGACAAGACCGACATATCCCGCCTCAACGACAGCGAAATGGAAGCGGCGCTGGTAAAACAGCCGGTTCTTCTTCTGCCGATAGGCGCTGTTGAAAGCCACGGCGACCATCTGCCGGCGGGTACCGACAACATACTGGCGGCACGGCTCGTCGAGGAACTGGTCAGGACGATCGGCGACGAGACGCCCGTCCTGCGTCTGCCGGTGCTTCCCTTCGGACAGGTCTGGTCGCTTGCGGAAGCCCCCGGTTCCTTCGGGCTGAGCAATGCAACAGTGACGAGTGCGATCGTCGAGATTGCCCAGAGTGCGGCGCAGAAGGGCATTCGGACCGTCGTCGTCGTCAACGCTCATCTCGGCAATGCGAACGCCATTCGCGATGCGCAGCGTATCTTGCGGGAAGATGGCATCACACTCGCCAATTTCTTCTATCCGGGTGCCGATACCGTCATCGACGAAGTGCGGGAGAAGCGGCAAGCCCACGGGTCCTACATGCACGCCTGCGAGATCGAGACATCCTACATGCTTCATCTCGCGCCCGAGGCGGTAAATATGGACAAGGCGATCGAGAACTATCCGGAATTCCCGGAGGATTTCTCGACGGTGGCCTATCGCTGGACGGATTTCTCCGAAAGCCCGGTGCTGGGCGACGCACGGGCTGCGACTGCGGAAAAGGGCGAAAAAGTACTGAGCGCCGTGCTTGCCAATATGGCAAAGCAGGTAGCCCTCCTTTATGCTAGGCAATCCAGCAGCAACTCTTGAGTAGCGGGGCACGCCGGCTTCTCAAGAGTTGCGAAAGCATTCAAATCGCGACGTTTTCAGGAGCTCCTTGTGCAGGCAGATGCACCCGCGGCGAAGGACCATCGCCCGGTCTATATCCAGATTGCCGAAACTCTGCGGGCCCGCATCGTGTCGGGATTGTACGAGGACAAGATCGACGGCGAACTCAAACTGGCTGCCCAGTTCAAGGTCAGCCGCCGGACGATCCAGCAGGCGCTGGAGATGCTGGTGCGTGAAGGTCTCCTGGTGCGCCAGCACGGCATGGGGACCTTCATCAACCGCCACGGGGTCGAAAAACGCTATCACGCGATCGCTTCGATTACCGAAAGTCTTGTCGGTCAGGGGCTCAAGCCTGATTACACGGTGCTGGAGAGCGACGAGGTGCCTGCCGGCGAGGTCGAACGGCGCTTCTTCGATATTCCGGAAGGCAGCAAGGTCTATGCCCACAGGCGCCTGGCCGTTTCCGACGGCAGGCCGCTTGCGGTGGTCTCGACCACTCTCAATCTCGAGCTTCTCGAAGGCCTCGAACTCTCCGCCCTTTCAGGCTCGCTCTACAAGGTACTACGGGAGAAGTTCGGACGCACGGTCGTCGTCGCCGAAGACAAATACATGCCCATCGCCGCAGATGACGAAATCGCTTCGCTCCTGAAGATCGAAAAGGGCTCACCGGTCTTTCTCGCGGTACGCGAGGGCCGGGACCAGACCGGTGCGCCGCTGGAAGTGTCGCGGATCATCATGCTGCCGGTGCCGCTCGACATCTCGATCCGCAATGTCGGCTTTCCTTCGCCGGAACCGGATAACCGCAGCGCTGCGGCCAAGGAATGGACCTATACGGTCGGCTTCGGCAATTTCCGTACAGACGATAGCTAGGCTTCCGTTACCGATAGTCGCCGATCAGTCTGCAACTGCCCTGAGGCCAGCAAGCGCTGCCTCGCTACCCGCCTTGAAGCGGGCGAAGCCGGCGTCATAGGCATCCTTGGTTTCAGCTGATGGCGCGTAGCTATGCTTGAGCTCGAAGGTTTTCTCGCAAGCCTCGTCAAGCGAGGCGAAATCGCCGACGGCGACCGCTGCGCAGAGGGCTGCGCCCTTGGCTCCAAACTGCGTTCCTTCCGGAACTTCCACCGGCGCGCCCGTCACATCGGCGATCATTTGCGCCCAGAACGGACTGCGCGCACCACCGCCCACCAGGCGGATGGAGGATTCGACGCCGCCGATGGCTTCGAAACAATCGCGAATGGCGTAGGCCAGTCCCTCATAGATCGAGCGCATCATGTCGGCCCGAGAATGGTGCGGTGCCAGCCCGTTGAAACTCGCCCGCGCTTTCGGTTCGATCCGCGGTGCAATGATACCCGAGGCGGAAAGGTAGGGGACGAAACTCACGCCGTTGGCACCGGGAGGGCTCGTTTCTGCCAGCTCTCCGAGCCGCTCATAGGGCGAGTCATCCGATGCGATATCGGGGCAAAGCGCTTCTAGGCACCAGTCCAGCACAGTGGTGCCTGCGACATTGACCATCGACTTCATCCAACGCTGGCCCGGCACGATAAACAGAAGCCCGAGATCCCGGGGTTCGTAGATTGCGCGATCGAAGAGTACGCCGTTGAGGCAGGTGGTGCCGAGCACGCTCACTGCCTGACCGGGCTTGTGTGCGCCGGCGCCGAGGACGCAGGCGCTTGTGTCACCGGTGCCGATGGCGACCGGTGTGCCTGCCTTGAGCCCTGTCACCTTCGCCGCTTCGTCGGTCACGGCACCTGCAAGCGTCTCGCCGCGGGCGACGGGAGAGAGAATGTGAACGTGATCCTCGATGCCGAGATGCTTGGCCTGTTCCGGATGAAAATCGCGCGTCATGGCCGAACCCGGCGCCATCGCGGCTTCGGATTCGTCGGTGGCGATCGCGCCCGTCAGACGGTAGCGGATAAAATCCTTGGCCGTGAGGATGTGGCGGGCCTGTTCGAGAACATGCGGTTCGTGCCGGGCGAGCCAGGCAATGACGGGCAGGGTGCAACCAAGCTGCATCACCGAGCCGGAATGCGTGAACACGGAGGAAAAGAGGTCAGGGTTCTGGGCGAGAAGCTCGTCGACGAGATCCTGCGCGCGGGCATCGTTCCAGAGGATCGGCGGGCGCAGCAGTCTGTCGTTTTCGTCCAGGGGCCAGGCGCCGACCATCACGCCGGTCACGCCGATTGCCCTGATCTGCGTGGGATCTACCGCTGCTTCGGCAAGAAGCTGGCGGATGACCCGGATGCTGGTGCTCCAGGTCGCTTCCCCGTCGAGCTCCGACCATCCGAGCGGGGCTTCGAGCAGCGACATGCGCTCGCTTGCCTCCGCTCGCTGCCGGCCGTTAGTGTCGAAAAGGGCCGCCTTGATGACGGAGGTGCCGATGTCAATTCCGAGATACATGCGGGCCAATATGACTTGTCTATATAGGTAGTCAAGTGGTGCCCAATGCAGACGGTCGATTGACCATGTAATCGGTCGGAAATGAGGCCCGTTACGTCCCCTCGGGCGCGTAACTGAAGCGGGTGAAGTCCGCGGTTCGCGCCAAGCCCGTCGTGTCGAAGGCGAGCATGCCGACGAAAGCGCCGGTGAACGAACCGTGTTCGCCGCGCCCGCCTTCATCCGAAATGACGGCGGCGTTGAGCGGTGGGCCGAGCGGCTGCCAGTCGTTTCCATTCTGACGATAGAAGAAGCGCTGTTCGGCGCCTTTCACCTCGACAGCGAGGTCGACGGAGCCGTCTTCTATCGCGACGATCTCGCCGGGGAATTCCAGCCGACCGTCGGGCCAGTCGCCGGGGCAGGAAAGGATGCGCAGGCAGCGGCCCAGATCCTCGCGCCATGTCACGCAGGCGAAGTGGAACTTGTGACGGTTATAGTAGGTCGTCAGTCCCGCAGCCTGCTGATAGGTGTCCGGTTCGAAATCCTTCAGCGTCGTTTCAGCCCGATAGGAAAGATGCTCCTGGCGTCGGGCGACGAGGGATTGTTCGTACCAGCTGCCGACGCTCTCGCGGCCGATCAGGCGCAGGGCGCTGCCCGTCAGCGTGAAGAGGCGCTCGGGACAGGGGGTGCGCAGCCACTGGAATTCCTCGGGCAGTTCCGAGCCTGTGAAGTCCCGTTCGATACGCTGTGGCGGGCGCGGTGTCGCCTCGGTCGGAGCGGGCACGTCGAACGCGGGCAGCGGCGCGTTCTCGGCGAGATAGAGCCAGCCATCGTCGCGCCACTCGCATTTCTGAATCGCGCTCTCGCGACCCAGCGGCGAGTAGCGGCCCGGCAGCGGGCGCGAGCAGAGATGGGTGTGATAGACCTCGCCGTCAGGTGTCTCGACGATCTGACCGTGGCCGGCGCGCTGGAGCGGATTGTCCTGCGCATCCTTGGCGGTGATCAGATGTGTGTCCGGATGCATCTCGTAGGGTCCGGTGATCGCGCACGACCGGGCCATGGTGACGGCATGGTCGTAGCCGGTGCCGCCCTCGGCCACGGTGAGATAATACCAGCCGTCGCGCTTGTAGAGATGCGGGCCTTCGGTCAGACCATGTGGGCTGCCGGCGAAGATCTTTTGCGGCTTGCCGATGAGGCCGGTCTCTTCTGACCATTCCTGCAGAAGAATGCCGTCGAAGGCAGGGTGCTTGGGTGCGCCGCCGATGGAATCCGAAATGTGGTTCCATTGCAGGACCAGATACCATTTGCGGCCGTCCTCATCGTGAAAGAGCGAGGGGTCGAAACCGTGCGAACTCACATGGACCGGATCGCTCCAGGGTCCTTCGATAGACGGAGCGGTCACGATGTAGTTGTGGGCGTCCTTGAAGTTGCCGTCGAGCCGTTTCACATCGGTATAGACGAGCCAGAACCTGTCGTCGGCATAGCTGAGACATGGGGCCCAGATGCCGCCCGAATCCGGGTTGCCGCGCATGTCGAGCTGGCTTGCCCGGTCGAGCGGCCGACAGGCGAGATCCCAGTTGACCAGATCGCGCGAGTGATGGATCTGGACGCCGGGATACCATTCGAAGGTGGAGGTGGCGATGAAGTAGTCATCGCCAGCGCGGCAGATGGAGGGATCGGGATTGAAGCCCGGCAGGATGGGGTTCCGGATCATTTGCGGCTCATTTGCGGCTTGGGCCTTTGCGTTCTGCGGAAGCGGCCCAGAGATTGATATCGGCTTCCCGGGTGGTCTCGCGAATTTCCTCGAGCTCGGCCTCGGTGAAATCAAGGTTATCGATTGCCGCCACGCAATCGCGGATCTGCTCCGGACGTGAGGCGCCGATGAGCGCGGTCGTCACCCGCCCGTTGCGCAGCACCCACGCAAGGGCGAGCTGGGCGAGTGTCTGCCCGCGCCGCTTGGCGATCTCGTTCAGCGCCCGGATGGTGGCGAGATTGTCCTCGTTGAGGAAATCCATCTTAAGCGATTTGCCCTGATTGGCACGGCTGTCTTCGGGGATTCCATCAAGATACTTGTCGGTCAGCATTCCCTGCGCCAGTGGAGAGAAAGCGATCGAGCCGATGCCGAGATCGTCGAGCGTGTCGAGAAGCCCGTCATCCTCGACCCAGCGGTTGATCATCGAATAACTCGGCTGGTGGATCAGGCAGGGCGTGCCAAGGTCTTTGAGGATGGCCGCTGCCTCGCGAGTGCGCTGAGAGTTGTAGGATGAGATGCCCGCATAGAGCGCGCGACCCGACCGAACGATATGGTCGAGCGCCATCATCGTTTCCTCGAGCGGTGTGTCTGGGTCGAAGCGGTGGGAATAGAAGATATCGACATAATCGAGCCCCATCCGCTTCAGGGACTGATCGCAGGAGGAGATCAGGTATTTCCGGCTTCCCCATTCGCCGTAGGGTCCCTGCCACATCTCGTAGCCGGCCTTGGACGAGACGATTATCTCGTCGCGATAGGGCGCGAAATCGCTGCGCAACATGTCGCCGAATGCGCTTTCGGCAGCCCCCGGCTTCGGGCCGTAATTGTTGGCGAGGTCGAAATGGGTGATGCCGAGATCGAACGCCGTGCGGGCCAGCGCCAGCTTGGTTTCGTGCGGCGTGTCATCACCGAAATTGTGCCAGAGACCGAGCGAGATCGCCGGTAGTTTCAGGCCTGACCGTCCGCAGCGACGGTAGGGCATTTTCTCATAGCGATTGTCGGCGGCTGTCCAGGTCATCAAACAAGCAGGGCCTTTGCGGCTTCGGGATCAAGTGCCGCAGGACGATCGCAGGTCGTCGAGATCTCGATGAACTGGCCCTTCTCGCCGGAATCGAGGATTGCCGTCATCACGTCGACGACGTGAAGCGCGAATTCGAGCGAGCAGCGATGCGGACGATTTTCGAGGATCGCCACGCCCATGTCGGCAAGACCGGCGGTACGATAGTTCGCAAAGGTCCGGTCGTTGGCACGGCTGAAAGGATGGTCCCATTTTTCCGGAATGTTGACGAAGCCCGACTGTTTCGTCATCCGCACTTCGCCGCCGAAGAAGTTCGGGTCCGGCACGTGCAGCGTGCCTTCGCGGCCGTAAAGCTCCATGTTGGAATGGCCGTGCTGCCAGACGTCCCAGCTGGCGCAATAGGTGATCTGCGCTCCTGAATGGAATTGCAACACCGCATGGATGGTGGTCGGGGTCTCGACCTTGATCTTCTCGCCGTTCCGCGGCTGGGAGGTGATGGTGCGCTCCTCCGAGCCCTTCGAGCTCATCGCGGCCACGCGTTTCACCGGCCCGAGAAGCTGGACGAGGTTGGAGATGTAGTAGGGGCCGAGGTCGAGGATCGGGCCGCCGCCGGGCTGAAAGAAGAAGTCCGGGTTTGGGTGCCACATCTCCATGCCCGGGCTCTGGACGAAACAGGTGCCGGAGGTGATCGCGCCAACCGCTTCGCTGTCGACGAGCTTGCGGGCGAGCTGATGGGCGCCGCCCATGAAGGTGTCCGGCGCCGAACCGATGCGCAGGTTTTTCGCCTGGGCAATCTGCGCCAGTTCCTTGCCTTCTTCGACACTGAGCACGAAGGGTTTTTCCGAATAGACGTGTTTGCCGGCCTCCAGGACCTTCTTCGAAACCTCGAAATGCGCGGCTGGAATGGTGAGGTTGACGACGATGTCGATATCGTCGGCCGCGAGCAGATCATCGACCGTCAGGGCCTTGAGGCCGAATTCCTCGGCGCGCGCCTTGGCAGCGTCGGCATTCATGTCGGCGCAGGCGCGAATTTCAATACCCTTGAAAAGGGGTGCGAGGCGCATATAGGCGGCGGAAATGTTGCCGCAGCCGATGATGCCGATTCCAAGTGATTGAGCCATGTTATGCGTCTCAGAATGTCTTGAAGGTTTCGATGGACCGGGTGGCGAAGCGCTTCACGTCGGCGGGCTTGTCGTGCTCCATCACGAAGAGATCGACGCCGGCCTTCACGAGAGCTTCGTGGATGGTCTTCCAGTGCATGGTGCCATGGCCGACATCGGCCCAGCCGTCTTCGTCGGTCTTCTCACCTTCGGGCGCGATGTCCTTGACGTGGGCGGTGGTGATGCGGTCGGCATATCGCTCGATCCAGTCGATCGGATTCTGCCCACCACGCACGATCCAGGCGATGTCGGCTTCCCACTCGATGTTCTTGGCGGTGTCGAGAATGATGTCCATCGGCAGGCCGCCATCGGCAAGTGTGGCAAATTCGAAATCGTGGTTGTGCCAACCGAAGCGCAGGCCTGCATCGCGCACCTTCTCGCCAACGGCTTCGAGCCTCTTGCCGACCTCGCGCCAGCCATTGGCATCGGCCTTGCGCTGTTCCGGTGGCAGAGCCGGGCAGAACAGGCGCTCGATGCCGAGCGTCTTTGCGATATCGAGGACTTTCGCCATGTCGTTCTCGAACGTGTCGAGCGGGAAGATATGCCCCGAGGGCATCTTCAGGCCGTGCTCGTCGAGAAGCGCGCGAAACGCCGCCGGGTCGTCGTAATTGCCGCCAAAGCCCTCGACCTGCGTATAGCCGAGTTTGGCGAGCATCTCGATCACCTCCGGCCAGGGGGTGAACTCGCGTGCGGAATAAAGCTGGAACGATACATCCATGATCACATACTGTCCTTGGCAGTGCAGGGAACGGGTCAGATCCGTTCTTCGGTTTTTTCGTCAAAGAGGTGAGCCCGGGCGGGATCGAAGCCGATCGTCAGCTTGTCGCCGTGTTCGACGGTCGCCTGTCCGTCCATGCGGATCCAGAAGAGCTGTCCCAGTGCCTCAAGCCGGGCGAGGGTGTCGGACCCAAGCGGCTCGACAAGGTCGACCGTCGCATCGATCGTGACCGGCATGGCGTTCGCGGCTTCGCCACTCGCAACATGTTCGGGACGAATGCCGAGCCAGGCCGGGCCAGTCTTCGCGCCCGCTTCGGTATATTCGTAGCCATCGAGCGGCATTGTGACGTTCTCGGCAACAAACCGGTTGCCTTCGATGGTGCCCTGGAAAAAATTCATCGACGGCGAGCCGATGAACTGGGCCACATACTTGTTGACAGGCCGCAGGTAGATCTCGTTGGGCGAAGCGAGCTGCATGATGGAGCCACCGCGCATGATGGCGATGCGGTCGGCAAGCGTCATGGCCTCGGTCTGGTCATGCGTCACGTAGATCATCGTGTTGTGCAGCTTCTGGTGGAGCTGCTTGATCTCGACACGAAGATCGGCGCGGAGCTTGGCATCGAGGTTCGAGAGTGGTTCGTCGAAGAGAAAGACGTCGACGTCGCGGACGAGAGCACGACCGATTGCGGCACGCTGGCGCTGGCCGCCGGAGAGGGCTGCAGGCTTGCGATCCAGCAGCGGCTCGATCTGCAGGACCTGAGCTGCACGCTGGACGCGCTCCTCGATTTCCTCTTTCGAAACGCCGGCATTCTTGAGCCCGAAGCTCAGGTTCCCCTTGATCGTCATCTGCGGGTAGAGCGCGTAGCTCTGAAACACCATGCCGATGCCGCGCTCAGAGGGCTGTTCCCAGGTCACGTTGCGACCGCCGATAAAGATCTGGCCGTCGGACACGTCGAGCAGGCCTGCGATGCAGTTGAGAAGCGTCGACTTCCCGCAGCCCGACGAGCCCAGCAGAACGAGAAACTCGCCCTTGCCGACATCGAGATCTAGGTTCTTCAGGACCTTCAGCGCTCCGAAGTTGAGCGAGAGGTTACGGATGGAGATACTCGGTTCCATGAGTTCGCCTTCAGCCTTTCACAGCCCCGGCGGCGATGCCGCGGACAAAGAGTTTTCCTGAGATGAAGTAGATGACGAGCGGCACCAGCCCGGTCAGAAGGGTCGCCGCCATGTTGACATTGTATTCCTTCACGCCCTGCACCGAGTTGACGATGTTGTTGAGCTGGACCGTCATCGGATAGGTATCGGGCCGGGTGTAGACGACGCCGAAGAGGAAGTCGTTCCAGATGCCCGTCACTTGGATGATCATGGCGACCACGAAGATCGGCAGGCTCATCGGCAGCATGATCTTGAGGTAGATCGTCCAGAAGCCCGCCCCATCCACGCGTGCCGCCTTGAACAACTCCTCGGGGATCGAGGTGAAGTAGTTGCGGAAAAGCAGCGTCAGGATGGGCATGCCGAACACGGTGTGCACGAGCACCAGCCCGCCGAGAGTGCCGTAGATTCCCATCTCGCGCAGGATGATGACCATCGGATAGAGCATCACCTGGTAGGGGATGAAGGCACCGAAGATCAGGATGGTGAAGAAGACATCCGCGCCCTTGAAGCGCCAGTTGGCAAGCGCGTAACCGTTCACGCTGGCGATGATGATCGAGATGATCACCGATGGAACGGTAATGATCACTGAATTCATGAAGCCGCGTGACAGCCCGTCGCAATTCAGACCGGTACAGGCCTGGGCCCAGGCTTTCACCCAGGGCTGGAAGGTGATTTCCATCGGCGGGGCAAAGATGTTGCCCAGACGGATTTCCGGCATGCCCTTGAGCGAGGTGACGACCATCACGTAGAGCGGCAGCAGGTAATAGAGCGACACGACGATGAGCGTGCCGTAAATGAAGATGTTTCGGCGGGAGAAGCGGCGGCGCGGCCGGGGTCCGCGGGGGCCGTTCCCGCTGTCTGTTACTTCTCCGTGCAGCGTTATTCCGGTGGGATCAACCACGGCGTTTCCCTCCGAATTCGAGATAGGCCCAGGGAACGAGGATGATGGCGACCGTGATCAGCATCATGGTCGAGGCCGCGAAGCCCTGGCCGAGATTCTGTCCGAGGAACATCATGTCGTAGACGTATTTGGCGGGCACTTCCGAGGCGATGCCGGGGCCGCCGCCCGTCTGCGCGACGACGAGATCGTAGACGCGCACCAGACCCGAGGCGATGATGACGAGTGTGGTGATGAAGACCGGGCGCATCATCGGAATGACGATGAAGATGTAGGTCTTCCAGGCTGGAATGCCGTCGACGCGCGAGGCTTTCCAGATGTCCTCGTCGATGCCGCGCATGCCGGCGAGCATCAGGCACATGATCAGGCCCGTGCCCTGCCAGAGGCCGGCGATCAGGATGCCGTAAATGACGATGTCGGCATTGTAGAGCGGGTCGAAGTTGAAGCTCTCCCAGCCCAGAGCGCGAACGACATTGGGAATGCCGAGATCGGGATTGAGCAGCCACTGCCACACGAGGCCCGTCACGATGAAGGACAGGGCGTAGGGATAGAGCATGATCGAGCGGAACGTGTTCTCGAAGCGGATCTTCTGGTCGAGAAGGGCTGCGAGAACGAAGCCGATGACCAGCGAGAAGACCATCGAGAGAATCCCGTAGATGAGAAGGTTCTCGATCGAGATCAGCCAGCGGTTGGTATTCCACAACCGCTCATACTGGTCGAAGCCGACCCATTTCTCACGGGGCAGCAGCTTCGAGTTCGTGAATGAATAGACGATTGTCCAGATCGTGCCGCCGAAGAAGACGACCATGGCGGTCAGGATCATCGGAACGGATGCGATCTTCGCATTGAGATTGCGGAACAACTGGTTCGGACGTTTGGACGACATCCCGGGCCTCATTCCCGTAAGCATGCACTCTGGAGTGGTCGCCGGGACGGGCCCGGCGGCCATATGCGAGAGCAATCAAGTTCAGTCGGCGTTCTCGATCAGCTCGGCGAAGCGCTCCTGCGCGTCTTCCGGAGTGATGCTCATGTCGCTGAAGAACTCGGTGAACATGCCTTCGATCTGGGTGGCCGTATCCGGCGTGATCAGCTGGTCGGCCGAGGCGATGATGTCACCCTTCTCGAGTATCGCCAGACCCTTCTTCATGCAGTCGTTCGCCGCATTGAGGTCGACATCCTTGCGGATCGGCAAGGAGCCCTTCTTGAGGTTGAAGGCGACCTGCGTCTTGGCGTCGAACATGACGGACGCCAGCTCTGCCTGTGCCGCGCTCTTTTCCTCGTCGTTGAGAACGGGGAAATAGAAGGCGTCGCCATTGGTGGTCAGCAGCGCGTTGTCGCCGAGGCCGGGAAGACAGGTGTAGTCTTCACCGGCGACTTCGCCGGCCACCTGGAATTCGCCCTGCGCCCAGTCACCCATGACCTGGCCGCCGGCCTTGTCGGTGATGACCATGTTGGTGGCCTGGTTCCAGTCCTGCACGTTCGAACCCTCGGACATTTCACGAGCGTCCGCGGCTGCCTTGAAGATCTTGGCGGCGTCCTCGCTGCGTGCCGCTTCGGCATCCTTGTCCTGATAGATCTTGTTGTAGAGTTCCTTGCCGCCCAGCGAGATGAGCAGAACGTCAAAGAGACCGCGACGCTGCCAGGCCTGACCGCCGAGTGCGAGCGGAACCTTGCCGGCCTCGCGAAGCTTCGGTGCTGCAGCGACGAATTCTTCCCAGTTGGAAGGAACGGCCACGCCGACGTCCTCGAACGCCTTGTTGGAGAGCCACAGCCACTGCCAGGAGTGGATGTTGACCGGCACGCAGTAGATCTTGCCGTCGAGCGTGCAGGATTCGAGCAGCGACGGGGCCGCGATCACGTCCTTCCAGTTCTCCTTCTCTGCGACATCGGTGAGGTCGCGCATCAAGCCGGCCTCGACGAGTTCCTGTGCCTGGAGGCCGTGGTTGAACTGGGTGGCAGCCATCGGATCGCCACCGGTGATGCGGCTGATCATGATCGGGCGGGCGGTCGAGCCGCCGCCGGCGATGGCGCCATCGACCCACTTGTTGCCGGTGGCGTCGAAAGCCTTGGCCAGTTCTGCAACGGCCGCGGCTTCACCGCCCGAGGTCCACCAGTGGGTGACTTCGAGGTCGGTTGCGTGGACGGCGGAGGCGGCGCACAACGCCGTCGTCGCCGCAAACATCATGCGGATGGATTTCATGTTCTTCCTCCCTGTTCGAATGGCACCGAAGCTCCCACAGCGGTGCGCAATCCGTGAATTCAATCGTTTACATTGGTATCCTCTTCCCAATTCGTGAAATTCACTGTAAACGATTACATACATCATTTGCGCGAATGTGGCGTGAGTCAACCCGTCTTTCGAGCAATTTGTATGATAAATGAAAAAGGGAAGTCTGGCGTGCAGAAGGCGGCAAGAATTCAGGACGTTGCCCGCGCTGCCGGAGTATCGACCGCGACAGTAAGTCGAGCCTTAAGCAGCCCGGAACTGTTGAGCGAGGCCACTCGGAAACTGGTGCTGGAAGCCATCCGCTCAACCGGGTACCGCGCCAACAAGGCGGCCCGCACATTGCGTACCCAGAAAGCAGGTGCGGTCCTCGTTCTTGTGCCCAATCTTGGCAACCCGTTTTTCTCGCAGATTCTCGCAAGCCTCTCCGATGTATTCATGGGAACCGACTATTCGGTGCTGATCGCGGATACCGAGGAGCACCCGCCCTCCGACCGCAATCTCATTGATTATTTTCGCGATTCCCGCATCGACGGCATGATTTCTCTCGATGGTGCCCTGACCCTCCAGGAGATGCGGGATTTTCACGAGCATGGTGTGTCGGACCGCATCGTGTTTGCCTGCGAGTGGGTGAAGGATTCCGAACTTCCGTCGGTGCGCAGCGATATCGTGCTCGGCGCGCGTCTGGCCGTTCGGCACCTTCATGAACTCGGTCATCGGAAAATCGCCCATGTCGTGGGTCCTGAAAAGAACGTGCTCTCGCAGGCACGCAGACAGGGCGCGCTGGAGGAATTCGCGGCGCTCGAGCTGCCGTTCGAAGAGGACTGGTTGCTGAAGGGCGAGTTCTCGCTTGAATGCGGTCGCGACGTGGCCCTACAAATACTGGCGATGGACAACCGTCCGACGGCGGTCTGCTGTTCCTCCGACCAGGTAGCCTTCGGTCTCATTGCAACGTTGACGGCCGAGGGCGTCAAGGTTCCGGATGACATTTCCGTGGTCGGCTTCGATGATATCGAATTGTCGGAATTCTATGTCCCGGCGCTCACCACAATCCGTCAGAACCGCTCAGCACTTGGCGAGCGCGCAGCTTCATTGCTGATGGATCGCATTACTCCAAAACCGATCGCTGCTGCCGCGGAGCCCCTCTCCACGGAGGCGCTGGTCGTGGTCGACGTCGAACTGGTGGAACGGGCCAGCACCGCTGCTCCGAGAGTGTAAGCTGAAACTATCCAAGCTTTTCTGAATGCGTCGTGATTGTCTGCCGATTGACAAGGCACTGTCATGCGCGCAGTCTCGTGGCGCTCACCCGGGGGGTCCCGACAAGGGGCTGAGATACTGATGGCCGGGCTGCCTTGATGGCATCCGTGCAGCGCAGTGACCCGATGAACCTGATCCAGTTCATACTGGCGTAGGGATGGTGCACCGGCTGCGCGGACGGTTCTCGGACCGAACCCGTCATCGTCAGATCAGAGACGTCCCCCGCAGTCTTTCCCATTCGATACGGCGAACTGGGTCTCCAACGCTTCGAGCTATGGAGGCTCCGAACCATGAGAAATATCTCACCCAAGGTCACAACCGGCCCGCTGCCCGCGTCCCGGCGTGTGTGGCAAACCGGCAAACGACACCCCGATATCCGCGTTCCGATGCGCGAAATCGATCTTCACCCCTCTTCTGGCGAACCGCCGGTGACCGTCTACGACAGTTCCGGCCCCTATACGGACCCGGATGCTTCGATCTCGATCGAGGCCGGGTTGCCGCGTGTGCGAGAAGCCTGGGTCGCGGCACGCGGTGACACCGAACAGTATCAGGGGCGGCACGTCCGGCCCGAGGACAACGGGTTTACCGAGGGCAGCCGGCTGACGCCGGAATTTCCCGTCCGTCACGAACCGCGTCGCGCCACCGGGGGAAGGGCTGTCACGCAGATCGCCTATGCCAGAGCCGGGATCATCACGCATGAGATGGAGTTCGTGGCCATTCGCGAAAACCTCGGGCGGCAACAGGCCAAGGCGGCACTCGAGCGGGACGGCGAGAGCTTCGGGGCCGACATCCCGGATTTCATCACCCCGGAATTCGTTCGGGACGAAGTCGCGAGGGGGCGAGCGATCATCCCGTCGAACATCAATCACCCGGAAGCCGAGCCGATGGCGATCGGGCGCAATTTCCTGGTCAAGATCAATGCCAATATCGGCAACTCGGCGGTGACATCCTCAATGGCCGAAGAGGTCGAAAAGATGGTGTGGGCCACCCGCTGGGGCGCCGATACGGTGATGGACCTTTCGACCGGGCGGAACATCCACAATATCCGCGACTGGATCATCCGCAATTCGCCGGTACCGATCGGGACCGTGCCGCTCTACCAGGCGCTCGAAAAGGTCGGCGGCATTGCCGAGGACCTCAGCTGGGAGGTGTTTCGCGACACGCTGATCGAGCAGGCTGAGCAGGGGGTGGACTATTTCACCATCCATGCCGGCGTGCGCCTTCACATGATCCCGATGACAGTCGAGCGCGTGACGGGCATCGTCTCGCGTGGCGGCTCTATCATGGCGAAATGGTGCCTGCATCATCACCGCGAAAGCTTCCTCTACGAGCATTTCGATGAGATCTGCGACATCGCGCGCGCTTACGACGTGTCGTTCTCGCTCGGCGATGGCCTCAGGCCGGGCTCGATTGCCGATGCGAATGACGAGGCACAGTTCGCCGAACTCGAAACGCTCGGTGAACTCACGAAGATTGCCTGGGCCAAGGATTGCCAGGTGATGATCGAAGGCCCCGGCCATGTGCCGATGCACAAGATCAAGGCGAACATGGACAAGCAGCTCGCGGTCTGTGGCGAGGCGCCGTTCTACACGCTCGGACCGCTGACCACCGACATCGCGCCGGGTTACGATCATATCACGTCCGGCATCGGTGCGGCGATGATCGGCTGGTTCGGAACAGCAATGCTCTGCTACGTCACGCCCAAGGAACATCTCGGCCTCCCGGACCGCGACGACGTCAAGACCGGTGTCATCACCTACAAGATCGCCGCCCACGCGGCCGATCTCGCGAAGGGACATCCGGCGGCTCGGATACGCGACGACGCACTGTCCCGCGCCCGCTTCGAGTTTCGCTGGGAGGACCAGTTCAACCTCTCGCTCGATCCCGAAACCGCGCGCTCGATGCATGACGAGACCCTGCCGAAGGAGGCGCACAAGGTGGCGCATTTCTGTTCGATGTGCGGGCCGAAGTTCTGCTCGATGCGCATTTCCCACGACATCCGCGCCGAGGCCCAGAAGGAGGGCATGGCGAAGATGGCCGAGAAATTCCGAGAAGGTGGAGAGCTTTATCTCCCGTTGGAGGACGCGCAATGACCTTTTCCGAACAACAAACAAACAGTGTCCGGCAGAGCCCCGCGGACCTTCTCGGACTGATCCGGGCGAATCCACCGCTCGTCCAGTGCATCACCAATTTCGTGGCGATGAACATTGCGGCGAACGTGTTGCTTGCAGCCGGGGCGAGCCCCGCAATGGTGGGCGATGCGGAAGAGGCGGGTGAATTCGCTCAAATCGCCGGCGCGCTGACCGTCAATATCGGCACGCTCTCGCCACAGATGATGGAGGGCGCGCGCGCGGCGATCGCCGGCGCCCATGCGGCCGGCCGGCCATGGGTGCTCGATCCAGTCGCATGCCAGGCGACGACCTATCGGCGCGCTGCCTCGGCGGAACTCGCCGGGCTCAAGCCTGCGATCATCCGTGGCAACGCGTCGGAGATCCTCTCGCTTGCCGGAGAGGAAAGCCGCGGGCAGGGCGTCGATGGCCGCGATGCGGTGGAGATGGCCGAAGACGGAGCGCGCAGGCTTGCCGCCAAGATCGGAGCGGTGGTCGCGGTCACCGGGGAAGTCGATTATGTGACCGACGGTACGCGTGAGGTTTGGATCAGCGGAGGTTCGTCTTTCATGCCGATGAACACGGCGATGGGCTGTTCGCTGACCGGGCTCTGCGGGGCCTATGCCGCGGTCGCCGACGATCCCTTCGACGCGGCGGTTGGAGCGCTCACCCATTTCGCCGTGGCGGGAACGCTGGCGCATAAAGACGCCAATGGTCCCGGCAGTTTCGCGCCACTGTTCCTCGATGCGCTGCATGCGGTAGCGCCGGACGATCTCCAGCGCGAAGCCGAGGTTGCGGCATGAAGCCGTTCGACCTTTCGCTCTATCTTGTTCTCGATCCGGGCCTTTGCGCCCGGATCGGAATGGTCGAAACCGCTCGTCGCGCCGTGGCGGGCGGGGCGACCATGGTGCAGTTGCGCGACAAGGACGCGACGACCGGGCGGATGATCGAAACCGGACGCGCGCTCAAATCAGCGCTCGCCGGCACCGGCGCGAAGCTCATCGTCAATGACGATGTGGAAGCTGCCCGTGCAATTGGCGCGGATGGTGTTCACATCGGGCAATCTGACTGGAGCGCCGCAGAGGTACGGGATCTGCTCGGGCCTGCGGCGATTGTCGGGCTTACAGTCGAGACGCCGGAACTGGCGCGGCTCGTCCATCCGGACGTGGTCGATTATGTTGGTGCCGGGCCGGTTTTTGCCACACCGACCAAGCCTGATCACAAGCTGCCCGTCGGCTTCGAGGGTTTGGCGGCGCAGATTGCCGCCAGTCCCGTTCCGGCGGTGGCCATCGGCGGGTTGAAGGTCGAGCACGTGGCCGATGTTCTTGCCGCCGGCGCACAAGGGCTCGCGGTGGTTTCGGCGATTTGCGGTCAGCCGGACCCGGAACGGGCCGCGTGCGAGCTATGGGCGGAGATTGCTGGCGTCCGCGCTTGCACCTGAGGCCCACAGAGCATGAAAATGGTGCAGGGGACCGTGTCCCCTGCCCACATCAAGCTGGTCTGATGCGGCAAGTGCGGCATGAAGCCAGGACTTGGCGCGACGCACGGCCTCGACCATCGGATAATGTGGAAGAAGCGCTGTGATCGCCGATGACAGCGTGCAACCGGTGCCGTGATCGTTGCGGGTTGCGATCCGCGGGGCCGAGAGCACCGTGGTACCGCCCCTGCCATGCAGCAGGTCGGTGCTCTCGTCACTGTTCTGCAGATGCCCGCCCTTCAGCAGTATCCATTCCGAGCCGAGTTCAAGGAGTTCGGGCAGAGCTTGCTGCATTTCATCTCCAGTCCATTTGTCTCCGGTGCGCCCCAGGAGAACCGCGGCTTCCGGCAGGTTAGGGGTGATGAGAGACGATAGCGGCCCCAGCAGATCGCGCACGGCTGCTACGGCGTCGTCGTCAAGAAGGGCATGTCCACTCTTGGCGACCATCACGGGATCGAGCACGACCGTCCCGATCCTGTGGTGGCTCAGGCGCCCGGCGATGGCTTCGGCGATCCTGGCGTTGGCGACCATGCCGATCTTGATGGCATCGATCCGCACATCTTCCAAGACGGCATCGATCTGGTCGGACACAAAGGCAGGTTCGAGCGCGACATATGAGCGGACCCCTTGCGTGTTCTGCGCAACGACCGCGGTGATTGCCGAGGTCGCGTAGGCGCCGAGCGCGGAGAAGGTCTTGATGTCGGCCTGAATACCGGCACCGCCGGACGGGTCGGTGCCCGCAATGGTGAGGACGTTCGGGATGGTGTGCATGGCGGCCTCTTTCATGAGGCCGGCAAAGGCGGAAAGGCGCTCAGCTCCCGTCCCTTCGCCGGCATGATCCGGATCAGGTTCGAAGGGTCACTGCGCTGGCCGCCGACATGTCGGCGAACGATCAGTTTCTCAGCCCCTTTGCGAGGCTCCCCTGGGTACAGTCAGACGATATCAGGCCCTGCGCGCTCTTCAATGGCAGCAAGGAAAAATCGTGCGATCAGCCGACGAAGGCCCGCTCGATGACGAATTCGGCCGGCGCATTGTTGGCGCCTTCATTCAGGCCAAAGCTTTCGGCAAGTGCCTTCAATTCCTTGGTCATCTCGATCGAGCCGCAGATCATGATGCGGTCGACTGCCGGATCGAAAGGCTCGGTGCCGAGATCGGTGAACAGCGAGCCGTCTGCGATCTTCGAGGTGATGCGACCCATCCGCTCGGAGGGTTCGCGCGTCGTCGTCGCGTAGTGGGTGAAATGGTCCCTGGCGAATTCGCCGATCAACGGGTCATCGGCGATCGAGGCAGCCAGTTCCTGACCGTAAGTCAGCTCGCCGACATCGCGGCAGGTGTGGGTCAGCACCACGTCCTCGAACTTTTCATAGGTTTCGGGGTCCCGGGCGAGGCTGGCGAAGGGCGCAATTCCGGTGCCGGTCGAGAGCATCCAGAGGCGGCGGCCCGGAGTCAGTGCGTCAAGCACCAGCGTGCCGGTCGACTTCGGACGCAGCAGTAACGTGTCGCCCGGCTGGATGAGCTGAAGATGCTGGGTGAGCGGGCCGTTCTCGACCTTGATCGAAAAGAATTCGAGTTCTTCATCCCAGGAGGGGCTGGCGATCGAGTAGGCGCGGTAGACCGGCTTCTCGGCGTTCGGCAGGCCGATCATGGCGAACTCGCCGGAGCGGAACCGGAAGGATTGCGGCCGGGTGGTGCGGAACGAGAAGAGACGGTCGGTATAGTGTTTGACCGACAGGATTGTCTCGGCATGAACGCCCGCCGGAATCGGAAATTGCGGTTCTTCGGTTCCGGTGGTCTTGACCTGAATATTCATCTAACTCGTCCCTGGATGCGCCTTGCCCAAAGCGCGTGTTCGTTCAGTGAACCGGGTCGCCCCGTGTGTCACTTCGTACCGATCATGCTGCCAGATAACGGAGGTTTTCCGCGCGGCTTCGATAGCGGCTTTCGCACCTGCACACAAGACGTGCAAGCCGTTTTGTGTGCGGCCTATGGTCCTGTCCCACAGATGTCCGCGAATAATGGGGTGGAGTTGAACGAAGGAACAGGAACCAAATTCTCTCGATAAGGTTGTGTTTGAAAAGTATCGTTCGAGGAACAGCCCGTGAGTAAGCATTACTGGCCTCGCGTGGCCGTTCCGGCGCGCAACGAAGCTGGCCGGCTGGAAAGCCTCCTGAATTCCCTTGCGTATCAAACGTGGCAAACACTTTACGGCAAACGGCTGCCGGTGGTGATCGTTCTCAATAACTGTGACGACGGTTCGCGACAGGTTCTCGATCAGCTTGTGCCGCACTATCCCACCCTTGATCTGACGATCCTGGATGTTCATTTTCCGCCATCGAAGGCGCATGTCGGGTCCGCCCGGCGCCTTGCCATGGAAACGGCGTGCCATTGCGTCGCCGATCCGGCACGCACTGTCCTCATGACCACCGATGCCGATGCGACCCCCGACCTGAACTGGGTGGCCGCCAACATCGCCGCAATTGAAGCCGGTGCAGATGTCGTGGGCGGAGAGATCGTCGCTGACCGGGATGAGGAAGAACGTCTTGGGGCCGGCTTCCTTGCACGGGCCAAGCGGCACAAGCATTACTCTCAACTTGCCGACAAGCTGACGAGCCTGATCGATCCTCTTTCATGGGACCGGGCCCCGCGCCATTCGGACCATTCCGGCGGCAGTATCGCGGTAACGGTACAGGCCTACCGGGCTGTCGGCGGAATGTATGCGTTACCCTTCCGTGAGGATATCGATCTTGTGGAGCGCCTGACTGCGGCCGGGGCACGCTTGCGGCATGATCCGGACGTGCGGGTCACCGTCTCTGCGCGCATTGTCGGCCGTGCGGCGAGCGGCATGGCCGACTGCCTTCGTGGCTGGCTGATCGAAGAGCGCGAGGGGCGACCGCATCTAGTCGAGGATCCAATGTGGATCGAGCAGCGTGCGGTTCGCCGTCGCGCGATCCGGACGACGAATCTGGATGATCCCGATCATGTGGACGAGCTTTCGCGCTTCCTCCAAGTGCCACGCCGCAAGCTGTTTGCTCCAGACGGTGGTCCTGTCGGGACAGGGCATCTTATCCGGCGTTTCGCGCCTGACGAACTCGATGCCGTGCCGACCGTGCCTGTCGGCATCGCCATCGCCCTCATCAACCAGCGCATCTCCACCCTTGAAGGACAGGTCCATGCTGCATGAGCCAATTTCTCACGCGTCACGCCTCGCAGGGCTGAGCGCGGCAATTTCCCTTCATGCTGCTGCCCGCGACCGCGATGGCGGGTTTCCAGTGGAGGCCTTCGACGAGCTGTTCGCCCGGGGACTTGTCGGTGAGCCGCCGCTGCAGTTCGAACAGGCCGGCGAACTTCTTCACCTGCTGAGTGCGGTCGGTCGCGGCGACCTCAGTACGGGGCGCATATACGAAGGCCACGTCAACACGCTTTTTCTGATCGACCGGTTCGGCACGCCGGAGCAACGGGAAATAGCATTCAGGAAGGCATCCGAAGGAGCAGTTTTCGGCGTGTGGAATACAGACCACTACAGCAACCCACTGGTGCTTGAGGGAGACGTGCTCAAGGGTTCTAAGTCCTTTGCGTCCGGCGTGGACGGTCTGACCGCTGCTATCGTGACCGTGAACTCGGAAGCAGGACGGCAAATGCTGCTGGTGCCGACATCCCAGCTGGACGTCGACCGTGGCTGGTGGCGACCGATGGGCATGCGCGCGTCCGGCAGCCATATCATCTCGACAAGCGGACTCGATGTGGCACCCGAGATGAAGCTCGGTGCGCCGGACGATTATATCACCGAGCCGTTCTTTTCGGGCGGTGCGATCCGGTTTGTCGCTGTTCATACGGGTGGCATTCATGCGGTGTTCGACTGCGCGGTGGATCACCTGACCAGGACGAAACGGGCAGACAACCCCCATCAGGCCCATCGAATCGCAAGGATGGGTATTGCGCTGCAGACGGCCTATGACTGGCTGGCGCTTGGAGCCGAAGCCTGGGCGAATGCCCTTGCATATCCGGATGATGATAAGGCAGGTCGGCATCTCCTGGCGACAACACAAGCCGCGCGCGGCGCCGTGGAGCGGGCGGCGCTGGATGTTCTCGAACTGGCTGAGTGTGCTGTTGGGGCGGCCGGGTTCAACGCGCCCCATCTCCTCGAGCGGCTCTATCGTGACTTGCGGACCTATCTCCGGCAGCCCAATCCGGATGGCGCCATGGCAGCACTGGGCGAGGCGATCTCCGCCGGTCACTGGCGCCCATCCTTTCCGTATGCGTCTCAAAAGGCAGGCCGGTCATGAACGACATCCCTCCCATTCTCACATCCGCAGAGCGGATATTCATCGTCGCACCGCATCCCGACGACGAGACGCTGGGCTGCGGCGGGCTTATTGCTTCGACGGTCGAGCGCGGCGGAAGCGTGTTCACGCTGTTCGTGACCGATGGCGGCGCTTCACATCCCGAGTCTTCCGCGTGGTCGCGGCGGCGGCTGGTTACCGAGCGTCAGAAAGAGGCCGAAGAGGCGCTCGGGATCCTCGGGGCCGGCGATCAGCCTCGCGCTTTCCTGCGATTGCGCGACACCGAGATTCCCAAGCCGGATACGCCCCAATGGCAGCCGCTGGTAGCTTCAGTCATCAAGCTCCTGGTCGAATTCGATCCGGATCTTATCGTCCTGCCCTGGCGGCGCGATCCTCATTGCGATCATCGCGACGCCCATGAACTGATGACGGCCGCGCTCGATCTCGCTGGTTCGCCTGCCGAATGCATCGAGTACGCAATATGGCTCGATGAGCTTGGGGCCAAAGAAGACTTTCCAGTCTCGGGAGAAGTCGACCGGATCGAGTTTCCCATTGGGCAGCATCAGGCGCTCAAGGAAGCTGCCTTAAAGGCTCATGCCACCCAGCTTGGCGCAATAGACGAGGAAGCCCCCGGCGGGTTTTTCCTCAAACCTGACACGGTGGCGCGGCTGATCACCCCGGTGGAGACCTACTTCAAGCCATGCGCGTGATCGATCCGGATGGCTTCGAGACGATGTTCCGCCTGGACCCCGATCCCTGGAATTATGCGGCCTCGCCGTTTGAAGCCTACAAGCGCGGTATCCTGCTCAAAGCCTGCGGAAACGGCATTCGCGGGCGGGGGCTCGAATTGGCCTGTGCCAACGGGGAGACGACGCGACATCTGGCAAGCATCTGCCTGTCGCTGCTTGCGCTCGATGCGTCCCCGACGGCGGTGAAGGAGGCGCGGAAACGGCTGGAGGGGCTCGATCGTGTGAGCGTCCGCACGGCGCTGTTGCCGAACCAGATGCCCAGTGGGCGGTTCGACCTTATCGTGGTTTCCGAACTTCTCTATTACATGCGACTACGGGATGCAGACAGGCTGGTGAGGAAACTCGCCCACGCGATAGTGCCCGGAGGGCGCATCGTTCTTCTTCACCATCACACTGATTTCAACGATGCGGCGCAGAAGCCCGATCTCGCGCAGAAGCGGGCCTGCACGACGCTCTCGAAACGGATGGTACTGCGGTATCATTATCGCGACCGTCGGTTCGACTGCGCAAGTTTTGTCGCGCGGTGATTACAAAGCAAACGCTGTGGAAGGGGGGGTGGCTTGCTCGTCATTCCGCGGCCACCCGCATGGCTTCGTCAGGCAAAGGCTTGAACTCGTCCATGAAGATGCGGGTGATCGGGGTTGGCGTGCGCTCGCGGCAGGTTACGAGGTAATAGGGCTCGCTCTTGGTCTTCAACGTCACCGGCAGGGTGATCAGGCGCTCGGTTTCTAGCCAGAGTTCGGCTACGTCCGTCGGCAGCAGCGCGACGAGGCGCGGATTGCGGTGGATCATGGAGACGGCGGCGAATGCCGAGGTGGTCTCGATGACGTTCAACGGGAACTGCAAACCGGCTTCGAGGAACTCACCTTCGAGAAAGCGGCGCATCGGCATGTTGGCCGCACATGCGATCCAGGGGAAATCGGCCAGTTCGGCAAGCTGCACGTCCTCAGCATCGGCATAGGGATGATCGGGCCTCGCCACGACGGTGAGATTTTCCTCGCGTATGTTGACGGTGTTGTACATGTCCCAGCGCTGGGAGACGCTGGTCCGGCAGATCGCGACATCGATGCGGCCATCATCCAGCAGTTTCAGAAGATGCGCGCTGGTTCCTTCGACGATCTCCACCGACATGGCGGGGCGCGTTTCCATCAGGTCGGACAATTTGCTCGTTATCGTCGGGATCGCGCCCATGATTGTGCCGACGGACAGCCGCCCGCCGTGGCCTTCCTGAATGCCTGCCATTTCCTCGCGCAGGTTGGCAATGTCGGCCTGGATCAGGCGAGCATGCCGGATCACGCAAAGGCCAAGCTCGTTGGGTTCAAGTCCGCGATTGGTGCGCACGAAGAGAACCTGGCCCAATGCGTCCTCGATTTCCTTCAGCGCCTTGGTTGCGCCGGGTTGGCTCATGGCCACTTCCGGGGCGGCTTTAAGCACCGATCCGTGGTCGTCGATGGCGACAAGAAGACGGAAGTGCTTGAGCTTGAGACGCGAGGCAATCGAGTTCAAGGATGGCATCATGGGTATGCTCCACAGTTATATCCGTATGGCGAAACGTCATTATGCCGCCTCCACATTATCTCTTATGATCTGGGAAATTCGGGAGGAAATAAAGCCATTTTTCTCCACCGCGAGCTGGTCAATCTGTTCCTGATATAACGGGACGGTAGAGCGCCGAAGTGTTTTCGCCATAGCGGTCGGTAGATCAAATGCGTTTCGAGCGGATCGGGAGGACCGCGATTTCCGGACAACCGACGATGTGGAATGGCTGCGACGTGAACCCATGCGCAGCGGGAGGAATTGATGGTCTGGAGACGAATTCGCGAACTGGCGATATTCGATTATCTTCTGGTCGCCGGAATGGTGATCATGAGCTTGCTCGTGCTGGTCAACGTCATCCTCCGCTACGCTTTCAATTCCGGCTTGCCGTTCTCCGTCGAGGTGTCCCGTTTCGCCTTTGTCTGGGTGGTGTTCCTTGGTGCGATCGTTGCCCTCAAGGACGGCTCTCATCTTGGTGTCGATACGATCGTAAGGAAGCTGCCGCGGCTGCTGGCCTATGTCTGCTTCGTCATCTCTCATGCGATCATGCTCTGGTGTTGCTGGCTGCTCTGGCAGGGCAGCTGGATCCAGACCAAGGTCAATCTCGGCAATCTTTCCCCCATTTCCGGCATCTCGGTGGGCTTCATGTATGCGGCGGGCCTGGTTGCCGCGATCGGCTTCGCTCTGATCATCATCGGTCGGCTTTGGAGTGCGCTTCGCGGCAACCTGCCATTTGACGACGGCGCAGGCGACGGCGATCCTCACGAGATCGCTGATCCCCGCAACGGGGAGAGCCGCTGAGATGGCCGCGCTGATCTTTCTCGGCTCGCTCTTTGGCGCTATCGCCATCGGCATGCCGATCGCATTCGCACTTCTCGCCTGCGCTCTGGCACTGATGACCTATATGGGCGGGGTCAACGCCCAGATCCTGGCTCAGAAGCTGATCGATGGCGCAGACAGTTACCCGCTGATGGCCATCCCGTTCTTCCTGCTCGCCGGAGAGCTGATGAATGCCGGCGGGTTGTCCCGGCGTATCGTCAATGTTGCGATGAGCCTCGTCGGGCATGTGCGCGGCGGTCTTGGCTATGTCGTCATCGGTACCGGCCTCGTCTTTGCAAGCCTCTCGGGATCGGCGATCGCCGACACCGCGACGCTTGCCGTCATGCTGCTGCCGATGATGCGCAAGGCAGGCTACGATGTCGGCCGCTCGGCAGGACTGATGGCGGCGACCGGCATCATCGCGCCGATCATCCCGCCATCCGTCGGCTTCATCCTTCTTGGCGTAACCGCCAACCTCTCGATTACGCGTCTCTTCATGTCCGGCATCGTTCCCGGGCTGCTGATGGCGTTGTCACTCGTCATCGTCTGGTGGTTCCTGTCGCGGCGTGACGATGTCGAGCCGATGGAGCGGAAATCGCGCGCCGAGG
>CEQK01062248.1_pt1 | contig 26013 bp, 26 predicted proteins | sample 531051 | NCBI WGS metagenome assembly CEQK01 (sample SAMEA2621229, study PRJEB7988) | marine metagenome | biome: marine biome (ENVO:00000447); feature: deep chlorophyll maximum layer (ENVO:xxxxxxxx); material: "saline water (ENVO:00002010), including plankton (ENVO:xxxxxxxx)" | depth 150 m
CGAGCCGCGCTTCTTGGCCTCGGCCGGATCTTCCACCTGCTCGCAGACAGCCACACGGAAACCGAGCGAAATCAGCCTCTGCAGATAGTCGTCGGCGGCATGAACCGGCACGCCGCACATCGGGATCTCGCGTCCCATGTGCTGGCCGCGTTTGGTCAGTGTGATGCCGAGTGCCCGGGACGCATCGACCGCGTCCTCGAAGAACAGCTCGTAGAAATCACCCATGCGATAGAACAGGAGCGAATCCGGGTTCGCGGCCTTGATCTCGATGAACTGCTCCATCATCGGGGTGGCGGAGGCGCGGCTCTCCTCCGTCGCCAGTTCGGCGGAGGTAAGCGTCTTCGCGCTGAGAGGGGTGACGTCGTTCAAGACCACTCGCCTGTCTACATTCCTTACGGAACGTCACTTGTCTGTTGATTGATTGGCTTTACAGCTCTTGCCAAGCACCCTAACGAAGGGTCACCATTGGGATCAATACCAACGAGGCACCGGGACAAGCGTTCTCCACGGTCGCCCACAAGGGATGGAAAAACACTATGCCAGGGACCGACAAGGCCGCCCCGAGTACGACGGCTGTCACCGATCAGGAAGCGCTCGATTTTCATTCGCGCGGACGGGCCGGTAAACTCGAGATTTCGCCCACCAAGCCGATGGCAACCCAGCGCGATCTCTCGCTGGCCTATTCGCCGGGTGTGGCCGTGCCGGTCAAGGCGATCGCTGAAGATCCGAGCCGCGCATTCGATTACACCACGCGTGGCAACATGGTGGCGGTGATTACCAACGGCACCGCCATTCTCGGTCTCGGCAATCTCGGCGCACTCGCCTCCAAGCCCGTGATGGAAGGCAAGTCCGTCCTCTTCAAGCGTTTCGCCGACGTCGATTCCATCGACCTCGAAGTCGATACCGAGGATGCGGACGAATTCATCAATTGCGTGCGCTTTCTCGGCCCCTCCTTCGGCGGCATCAATCTCGAGGATATCAAGGCGCCCGAGTGCTTCATCATCGAGCAGCGCCTGCGCGAGATCATGGACATCCCGGTCTTCCATGACGACCAGCATGGCACGGCGATCATCGCCGCAGCCGGCCTCATCAATGCGCTGCATCTGACGGGTCGCGATCTCAAGACCACCAAGCTCGTCTGCAACGGCGCGGGAGCCGCGGCGATTGCCTGCGTCGAACTCATCAAGGCGATGGGTTTTGCACCCGAAAACATCATCCTCTGCGACACCAAGGGCGTGATCCACAAGGACCGTACCGAGGGCATGAACCAATGGAAGTCGGCGCATTCGGTAACCACCGACCGCCGCACGCTGGCCGATGCCGTCGAGGGCGCGGATGTCTTCTTCGGTCTCTCCGTAAAGGGCGCGCTGACCGAGGAGATGGTCGCTTCCATGGCGCCGAACCCGATCATCTTCGCCATGGCCAACCCGGACCCGGAAATCACGCCTGAGGAAGTCTCGCGCATCCGTGACGACGCCATCATGGCGACCGGTCGCTCGGACTATCCCAACCAGGTCAACAACGTTCTGGGCTTCCCTTACATCTTCCGCGGCGCGCTCGACGTGCGGGCGAGCACCATCAACGACACGATGAAGATTGCCGCCGCCGAAGCACTCGCCAATCTGGCGCGCGAGGACGTGCCCGACGACGTCGCTGCCGCCTATCAGGGCAATCGCCCGCGCTTCGGCCCGAAATACATCATTCCCGTACCGTTCGATCCGCGCCTGATCTCCGCGATCCCGACGGCGGTCGCGCGCGCGGCTATGGACTCGGGCGTAGCCACCCGGCCGATCGTGAATTTCGATGCCTACACGCACGAACTCTCCGCCCGCCGCGATCCGCTCGCCTCGACCCTGCAGCGTCTTTACGAGAAGGTTCGCCGCCATCCCCGCCGCATGGTTTTTGCCGAGGGCGAGGAAGAACAGGTCATGCGCGCGGCCATCGCCTATGTGAACCAGGGGCTCGGGAAGGCCTTTCTGCTCGGTCGCGAGGAGCCGGTGCGGGAAACCGCGCGTGCGGCCGGCATTGATCTTGATCGTGAAGGTATCGAACTGATCAATGCCCGTGTCTCGACCCGCGTCGAGGCCTATACGGACTATCTCTATGCGCGCCTTCAGCGGAAGGGCTACCTCCATCGCGACTGTCTGCGCCTGATCAACAACGACCGCAACCACTTCGCGGCGTGTATGGTCGCGCTCGGTGACGCGGATGCGATGGTCACCGGTACCACGCGCAACTATTCGACCGCGCTCGAGGACGTCCGCCGTTGCATCGACATCAAGCCGGGGCACCGGATGATCGGCGTATCGCTGGCTCTCTGCCGCGGCCGCACGGTTCTGGTCGCCGACACCGCCGTCATCGACATGCCGACCTCGGAAGAGCTGGCGGACATTGCAGAAGAAGCAGCCGGCATGGCTCGTCGCCTCGGTTACGAGCCGCGTGTTGCCATGCTCGCCTATTCGACCTTCGGCCATCCGACCGGCGAACGCTCCGAGCGTGTCCGTGAAGCCGTTCGCATCCTCGACAAGCGCCGTGTCGATTTCGAGTACGACGGCGAGATGGCTGCCGACGTTGCGCTCAATTCGAAGGTCATGGAGCAATATCCGTTCTGTCGTCTGTCGGCCCCGGCGAACGTGCTCGTCATGCCGGCGTTCCACTCGGCCTCTATCTCCACGAAGATGCTGCAGGAACTCGGTGGTTCCACAGTCATCGGCCCGCTGCTCGTCGGCCTCGACAAGTCGGTTCAGATCGTCTCGATGGGCGCCAAGGATTCCGACATCGTCAACATGGCGGCAATTGCGGCCTACAACGCCACCGGCTGATCACGTCACGATCACCCGAAGCGCAAAAAGCCCGGAGCAATTATCCGGGCTTTTTTGTAAGCTTGAAGCAACCTGATAACGCGGCCTCAAATCTGCTATATTGAGAGGTAATGAGGTCTGGCAGTCAGACTGGAGAGGTTTCAAATGAGCGAGTTGTCCATCTTCGTCCGCGCCGAATGGGATGACGAAGCCCGCGTCTGGGTGGCGAGCAGCAAAGATATCGATGGCCTCAGCGTCGAAGCTGAATCCCTCGAACTCCTTGAACCCAAGGTGACAGCAGCCATCCAGGACCTACTGGAACTGAATGGGTCTCCCTTCGATTCTCCTGAGATCCCAATTCACATAATTGCAGAACAGACGTCCCGCATACCCAACCCTGCGGCGTGATCGGATATGGCGGGTTTCCTTCGGCAACTAAAACAGCTGCTGACTGATGCCGGTTGCCAATTTCACAGAGAAGGACGGGGTGACCATGAAATTTGGTACAGCCCGATCACAAAGCGTTATTTTACGGTCGACCGCGGCACCAAGTCCCGTCACACGGCAAACGAAACGCTCAAGCAGGCGGGCCTGCCCAAAGCCTTCTGAAGCCTCTTAAGCCGAAAACCGCCCGGCGTCGGAGCCGTAATGGTTGACGTAGCGCTCTGAAATCTGGCCGACGGGCAGGATGATCAGGATATCCGTGGTGCCGAAATCGGGATCGACCACGGCTTCCGTCGAGGTCATTGCGCCGAGCCGCAGGTAGCCCTTGATGAGCGGCGGCATCGCGGAAAGCGCCGCGCGGGCCTGGATTGCCTCGATGGGCATCATGTCCATGGAAACACCACGGCCTTCGATGGCATCGACGCGCCAGTCGTCGCGGGCCGCCGACATGCCGGCGAGGAAGCTCAGCGCCACGGCATGGGCGTGGGGACGATGGCCGTGGAATGAGGCGCAGCCGAACATCGCCTGCACATCATGCTTGAGCGCATAGGCCCAGTTGCCCTGCCACAACAGTTCGATCGTCCGCTTGTTGCGGTAATCGGGCAGCACACAGGAGCGGCCAAGCTCCATGAAGCGCTTGCCGGGATGACGGGCGACCAATGCGTCGACATCATATTCGCTCTGCGAGTAGAAACCGCCATGGCGCAGTGCCTTGTCCTGGGTGAGAAGCCGGTAGGTGCCGACGATCTGGTCCTCGATGTCGCCGTCGATCGCCGAATCGATGACCAGAAGATGATCGCAATAGGCATCGAAGTGGTCGAAATCGCGCTTGAGTTGCATTGCATCGGCGGGAAGTTTCGCCCCCATTTCCTCGACGAAGACCTTGTAGCGCAGCGCCTGCGCCGCTTCGATCTCGCGGGTGCCTTCCGCGACGCGAACTTCAAGATTGCCAATACGTCCCAATAGTTTCTTCTTCTCGCTGGGGAACGCCGGGAGAGTGGCGCGCCGGGCGCCGAGGATGGTATCGACCGCAATGGACATGGCAATGGCCTCATCGTTGGATGTGGCGGTCTATAACCATGTTTCTAAGACAACTGAATGACATCTGTCCAAGCATCACTTTGACGCGGGACGAAAATCAGGCTTCGCGGGCCTTGCGGCCGTTGGCGGCGGTGACTGACACAAGCTTGGTGAGCCATTCCGGGTCGATCGGCTTTTCGGCATGACCGTCGGCGCCGGCGGCCAGGATCGCATCGCGCGTCTCTGCCTGACCGTTTGCGCTCAATACGATGATCGGCAATCGCTCGAGGCTTTCCGCCGATTCGATCGACCGGATTTCGCGGATCGCGCTTTCGCCATCGAGTTCCGGCATCGACAGATCCGTAATGACGAGGTCGAAGTTGCACTTGCCGTCCGGCCGTTCCAGCGCGGCATCGACGAGATCGAGACCGTTCTCGACGAGTGTCACCCGGTGGCCGAGGCGCGCCAGCATGGTGCGGACCAGGAACGCGTTGACCGGATTGTCTTCGGCCAGGAGGATGTCGAAGGTCGGCGTGTCGGACGGGCGCAGAAGCGTCGGCGTGGTGATGACACCCGAGGCACGGTTGCGTTCGTCGCGGTCGTCACGGCGGCCGAGCACATTGACCAGCGAGACCGCTCGTACGGGGCGCACCAGCCAACGCCCGGCGGCGAGCTCAGGCGACAGTTTAAGCTCACGGCTGTCTTCGGGCGCAATCAGTAGGGTCTTTGCCACGTCGTTGGACAGTTGCCGGGCGGTCGCCGTAACAAAATCGGCATTCTCGTCGGCAATGCGCCGGTCGATCAGGAGATCCGTCACGTCGTCACCGAAACGCGCCATGGCCGCGCGCACGGTCTCCGGCGCGCTGGCGCGTTCCGCGTGCCCGCCCAGTTCCCGGATCGAGCGGATCAGTGTATCGGCAACCGGGCCGACAGGGGCAAGAAGGAGAACGGTCTTGCCTTCGAGCGGTTTGCCAGCGAGGTCCGGATGCGTGGCGGAAGATTGGCCGGCCGGTTTGATCGGAATGGTGAAGGAGAAACGGCTGCCTTCGCCGAGCACACTGGATACCGAGATCGTGCCGCCGAGTGCCTGCACGATCCGTGCCGAGATTGTCAGGCCCAAACCCGCACCGCCATGCTTGCGCGTGGACGAATTGTCGGCACGCTCGAACTCTCCGAAAATGCGCTTCTGATCCTCGGGCTTCAGGCCCGGACCGGTATCCGAAACCGAGAACAGCAACCGGTCGCCGTCACGGTCGACCTCGACCTGAATGCCGCCTTCCTCGGTGAACTTGATGGCATTGCCGATCAGGTTGAAGAGGATTTGCTTGAGCCGTCCGGCATCCGACGTCATCGTCTCCGGAACATCGAAGGCGATGTGGCTGGCGATCTCGATGCCCTTCTCATGGGCGCTCGCCGCCATCAGTTCGCAGGTGGTTTGCACCAGTTCGCGCGGATGGCAGTCATTCTCCCGCAAATGGAAGCGGCCTGCCTCGATCGAGGTCGAATCGAGAAGATCCTCGATCAGCTGAAGAAGCGAATGCCCGCTTTCGCGCACGGTTTTGAGATAACCGGCCTGCTCGGCAGTCGTCTCGGTCTGGCTCAGGAGGTGAGTCATGCCGAGAATGCCGTTGAGCGGGGTGCGAATCTCGTGGCTGACGGTGGCCAGGAACCGCGTCTTGGCCGTACTTGCCTCTTCCGCGCGGGTCTTGGCTTCGGCGAGTTCCTCGCGTGCCAACCGTTCGTTGGTCACCTCGCGGCCGATTGCGTAGGTCACGAGCTTGCCGTTGGCGTCGCGCGAGGCTGTCTGCCGCCAGGCCCAGATGCGCTGGGTATCGCCCTCTCCAAGCCGGACCTCTCGCCCCGTGTCGGTCTCGATGGGCACGATGCCTGTCTCGATCAGGCTCTTGCCGATCGGTTGCTCGACCTTTGTGGCCTTCCGGAAAACCTCGTTGCAGGAGAGAATGCCGCTGTCCGGCCCGATGGCGACGAAAATGTCGCCGAGCGCGTCGAACATGGCGCCCACCTGACCGGGCGTCTCTTGCGCTTCCCAGCTCCGGTCCAGTTTCCGTTCAGATGCCGCTTCGGACTTCGAAGCCTTGCGGGTCGAATGGAACTTGTGCGCGGGCCTGGCGGGTCTCCGCTCCGCTCTGCGTCCGGCGAGAAGCGCCTGTCCCAGGCTGACGGCGGCAAGGCCGGCGCCCGCGATTGCAAAACCCATGGGAAGATCGAACGCGAGAACCGCCGCCGAGCTTGCAAGCAGTGCTGCCGATGTGACCAGAAACACCGCGGAGGTCGCGATTGCCTTGGGATTTCTCTTGCGCGGATGGGCAACCGTCTCCGGCTCTCGCGCCGGCTGGGGCGCTGCGTCCTCGCCGGCGAGATTGGCCAGCAATTCCTTCTGAAGTCGGTGCGGTTCCGGGCTCATGCTGCATCTGTAGCATGGCCCGGGTAATGAAAAGTTTCAGCGGATCGGTCGCATTTTATCGATCACGCTATTCCTGTCCCATTTTGACCACGACGCGCCCGCGGATCTTGCCGTCCACGATGTCTTTCGCCGCCTCGATAACATCCTGGAAACCAATCTCGGTGGTGATTGCCTCGAGTTTTTCAGGATCGAGGTCGCGGGCGAGCCGCGCCCAGGCTTCCTGACGCAGGGCGAGAGGCGCCATCACGGAGTCGATGCCGAGGAGTGAGACCCCTCGCAGGATGAAAGGAGCGACGGAGGAGGGCAGATCCATTCCCTGCGCCAACCCGCAGGCCGCGACTGCCCCGCCGTAGGATGTCATCGAGAGCACATTCGCCAGCGTATGGCTGCCGACCGCGTCCACGCCACCCGCCCAGCGCTCCTTGTTGAGCAGCTTGGCCGGGCCCGACAATTCATCGCGATGGATGATCTCGCTGGCTCCGAGCTCTTTGAGGAAGTCGGCTTCCTCCGGGCGTCCGGTCGAGGCGATCACCTCATAGCCGAGTTTGCCGAGCAGCGCGATTGCCACGGTTCCGACCCCGCCATTGGCGCCTGTGACCACGATCGGGCCGCGGTCCGGCGTCAGCCCGTGACGTTCGAGCGCCATTACAGAAAGCATCGCCGTATAGCCTGCGGTGCCGATCGCCATCGCAGCCCGCCCGTCGATGCCATCGGGTTGCTTGACCAGCCAGTCGCCGTTGAGGCGGGCATATTGGGCGTAGGTTCCGGTATGGGTTTCGCCGACGCCGAAGCCGTTGAGGATCACCTTGTCGCCGGCGGAAAAGCGGGGATTTGAGCTTTCAACCACCGTGCCGGCGCAATCGATGCCCGGAACCATCGGCCAGCGACGTACCACCGGGGACTTGCCGGTGATCGCCAGACCATCCTTGTAGTTGACAGTGGTCCACTCGACTTCGACGATCACGTCGCCATCCATCAAATCATCGAGGCTGAGTTCCTTGCGCTCGACAATCGTTTCCTTCGCCTCGTTGCGGGTGAGCAGGATGCCGTTGAACCGGTCTTTCATGTGATCCTCCTTTTGCTCCTCCGCGAGTGGCGGAAGGCTTATTTCTTGTCTGGAACGTCCTCGCGGCGTGTTGCCCGCCAATCAAGAAATTCGTCGAGCACGATAAAGGCCGCTCCGACCGAGATGAAGGCGTCGGCGAGATTGAACACGGCGAACGACCAGCTTTCGGTATGAAACAGGATATAGTCGATCACATAGCCGTGCCAGACGCGATCGATCAGGTTGCCGATCGCGCCACCGATGATCATGCAATAGCCCCAATGGGCAAAATGCCGGTTCGCATCGGTGCGTGCTCTCAAAAACAGGACGAAAATCGTCACCGCGCCGGCAATCAGGGCGAGCCCGGTGTCGCCCAGACCGGCGAGCATCGAAAAGGCGATGCCGTCATTATAGGTCCGGAACAGCGACAGGTAGGGGATCAGGTCCACCCGCTCATGCATGGGCAGCCCGGTTTCAACGAGGTACTTGATCAGCTGATCGAGCCCGATCGCGGCTGCGACGGCGACGACAAAACCGGGCCATCGGGCAACGGGCGCGCCGCTCATGCCTGGGCCTCGTCAAACGAAAGAAGATGCCGCCGGGCCTCGAAGAGCATGACGCCGGTCGCCACCGCGAGATTGAGCGAATCCGCCCGGCCTGCCTGCGGGATGCGGGCCAACTGATCGCAACCGTCCGCCAACTCGTCGGGCAGCCCGGCCTGTTCGTTGCCCATCAGGATCACCGTCGGGCGGCTCTTGTAATCGATGGTGCGGTAATCGACCGAGCCCTTGAGATGGGTCCCGATGATGCTTGCGCCGGCCTTCTTTTTCCAGGCAAGGAAATCCGGCACCGAGGCGCGTGCGAGCGGCATCGAGAAGACCGAGCCCATGGTTGCGCGCACGGCTTCCATCGAGAACGGATCGACGGTTTCGCCGATCAGGATGATGCCCGATGCACCGGCAGCATCCGAGGTGCGGATGATGGTTCCGAGATTGCCCGGATCGCGGACGCGGTCGAGCGCTACCCAGGTCTCGCCCTCCTGCGGGCGGATGCCCGACAGCGGCTTGAACTGCTGCTCGAAGACCGCAATCACGGCCTGCGGATTGTCACGCCGGGTGATTGCCGTCAGCACCTTTTCGCTGACTTCGAGAACCAGCCCGCCCCGGGCCACTGTCTTGGCGGCGACCTCTTCCACCACCGACTTGCCGCGGGCCGCTTTGGCGTAAATCAGCGTGCGGATGGTCCAGCCCTGTTCGAACGCGTCGATCACGAGCTTCAGACCCTCGGCCAGGAAAGTGCCGGTCTCGTCACGGTGCTTCTTCTGCTGAAGTCCGCGTATGTCCTTGACGATCGGGTTGGAGAGGCTGGTGATCTCCTTGACCTGCCCCACCCGGGATGTCGTGCGTCGTTCATTCATGAGGGAGCCACCGGCTGAAAAGCGAGGTCGAGAGTGCGCGCGCCTCGAAAGGCTCGCCGCCCGACTCGCGGATGATGAGTTCGCCCGATTCCACCCGCCCACCGGCGCCGCGCATGGTTTCGCGCATCAGCTCGTGGATGGAATAAAAAGAGGCGCGGATCGAGTAGGCCGTCAGAACGAGCCCGATCGGATTCTTGGAGAGCACCGCCCGGCAGACGTCCAGCATCAACGGCAGGTGATCGAACAGCTGCCACACTTCGCCACTTGGTCCGCGTCCGAATTTCGGCGGGTCGGTGAGAATGAGATCGTAGCCGTTGCCGCGCTTTTCCTCACGAAGAAGAAACTTCATCGCGTCGTCGCAAATCCAGCGGATGGGTTTGTTCTCAAGGCCGGCAAGCGCCTGGTTCTCGCGCGCCCAGCCGATTGCCTTTTTCGATGCGTCCACATGGGTGACTTCCGCGCCCGCATTGGCTGCGATCAGCGAGGCGACGCCGGTATAGCCGAAGAGGTTGAGCACCTTGGCCGGTGCGCCCTTCCTTGCCTCGATCTCACTGACCATGAAGCGCCAATGGGCGAGCTGTTCGGGGAAGACCCCGACATGCCGGAACGAGGTCAGCCGTCCGTGGAAATCGACGCCCATGAGCTGCATCGGCCAGGTTTCACCGAGCGGGGCTTTTGGAAAGGCCCAGCGTCCAAGCCCGTCTTCCTCGGTGTCGCCGGTGAAGATCGCATCGACATTGTCCCATTCACCCGGCTTCATGCGCCGCGGCCACAAGGCCTGCGCCTCCGGACGAACGATGCGCATCGGGCCGTAACGTTCGAGCTTTTCACCCTTGCCGGAATCGAGAAGCTGATAGCCCTGATCGTCAACGCTTTCGAGGATCACCGGGATCCGCTCAGCGGGCAGCGAGCCGCTATGCGGGGTCAGCGGCCGGTCGAAAAGCTGCGGTGCCTGCTTGCTGTCTTGCTGGGGCCTTGCGTTGGGAGCAGGCTTTGGGCTCGACTTCTGTGCGGCCCGGGTGTCGCGCGCGCCTTGGGCCGGCTTTGCCCGGCTCTTGTTTGCGGCTTTTGCCGTGCCGTCGCGTTCCGGCCGCCCACGTGTTTTCGCGGGTCCGCCCTTCCGGTCTCCCGGACGTCCTGCCTTGTCCCGCTTTCTGCCTGCCACGCCGTGCCGATCCTGAATGATCTTGATGAATTACGCCAAATGATTATGTGTGAGAGCACATAGCAATCCGCCACACCGTTGGCAAAGCGGTTTTAGGCGGAACGGGGAACACGAGGAGATCACCGAATGGAAATGATGGGCAAAGAGGAAATCGCGGCACCCCGGGAAAAGGTCTGGGAAGCGCTGAACGATCCGGATGTCCTGCGTCAATGCATCCCCGGCTGCCAGGAGCTCGAAAAGACATCCGACAACGAGATGACCGCGACCGTGAAGGTCAAGGTCGGTCCTGTCTCGGCCAACTTCAAGGGCCATGTGACGCTTGAGAACATTGTCGCCCCGAAAAGCTACACCATAGTCGGCGAAGGCAAGGGCGGTATCGCGGGCTTCGCCAAGGGTGGCGCGGACGTCAAGCTCGAAGAGGAAGGTGACATCACCATCCTCAATTACGAGGTCACCGCCCAGGTCGGTGGGAAACTCGCTCAGATGGGCTCACGCCTGATCGATTCGACGTCGAAAAAGCTCGCTTCGCAGTTCTTCGCCAATCTCAACGAAGTCATCACCGGAGAAAAGGGCGAGCAGGAAACCGCCTGACCGCCGATCTCATTCAGGTTCGCTCCCGGCGCACAACTTGATGTGCCAGGAGATTGCCGAGCGGTAGCCCGCCGCCTCCAACAATTGCCGCTTTGAATGCCATTTGGCCGCGCACACGACGAGCGCGGCCGATTTGCCCCGCCTTGCAAGCGCCTTCTCTCCCTCAGCCAACAGCGCAGCCGCCCCTGATCCCTCGTCCGCCAGACGCGAGGGATCGCCGGCGTCCAAATGGTAAAAGTCGTCGATGAAACCGGTTGTCGAGGTATCGTGCGCTGCTGGGAAATGCAGAGTGCCCGCCGGCTGGGCGATCAGGTAACCCGTCACGTCTCCCGATGGGGCGTGCATCAGCATGTCGCGATCAGTGAAAGTCAGCGACCGGGACATCCATTCGGCGAAGCGTCCGTCAGCTTCCGCATGCGGCTTCCAGAAGGTTGCGTCGCAGTCGCGCAGTGTCGCTCTGTTCTTCCGGCTCAACGCCAAAATCGAGACGATGTCCTCGGGTCCCGCGGAACGGACTTCGGGATGGGCACGCTCCTTGCCGAACGGCGTTCTCGCCATGAAGAGCGTTACGGGCGCGTAGCCGCGTGCGGCGTAGGTGGCAGCTGCGTTGCTGACTGAAGAAGAGGCACCGAGAAGGATCCGGGCGCCGCTCTCATACAAGGCGGCTTCCGCTGCTGCGACGAGCGCGCTCCGCGTGCCCGGCGGTGCGTCTTCGGCAACGTATCCGTCGTCGAGGATGAGGCCGGGCGCTCCAAACTCCCCGGCATAAATCGGGGGCACCGGCAACCGCATCGTATGAACCACGCCCGCGGCTTTTCCGTTCGCCTCGGCGAGGATAAGCCGGTGGCCGACCTCGGACTGATCGTCTTTCAGGAATTTCGTCAGTGTCGCGATGACGTGCTTGCGTGCGTCCGGCCTGAGGGGCCAGAGCCTTGGGTCAGCCTGCGCCTTGTCATCGGCCGCCCGCAGCATCACATCCGCGATCGTCCCCAGATCGGGGAGATCAGCAGGTCTGAGCGAAACCGTCATTGTGTAATAAGATCAGCGCCCTGAACCGCTGAGCGCCGGGAAGCCCTGGCGCTCTTCTTTTTTGGGCTCTGTGTCGGCCTTCAGCCGGTCGGCTTCCTTGTGCCACTTCACCGCCTCTTTCTTCGAAGAGCGCGCGCGCGCGCGATGCTTGCCCTGGCTCCACCAGGTCGCGACCGACCCGATGATCATGCCGATGATGATCGCGCCGAACAGGTACACGAAAAAGGGCAGCGTGACCGACATCACCTGATCGCTGCGGTCAAACGGGTTGAGCGCCAGGGTGACGCTTTGCCGGTTCGCGACGGAAAGCACGATCAGCACGATGGCGATCGGGACCAGGATGAGAAGGCTGATGATGCGTTTGACCATTTTTTATCCGCTTGCGGCGCAATTGTATGGGTGGGCGATACGCTTGTCCGCGTATCAGTCCTCGCCGTCAGGATTGAGGCGCTCGCGCAACTCCTTGCCGGTCTTGAAGAAAGGTACCCACTTTTCCTCGACGAAAACCGGTTCGCCGGTGCGCGGGTTTCGGCCTGAGCGCGGTGGGCGGTTCTTCACCGAGAACGCGCCGAAGCCGCGCAGTTCCACGCGGTTGCCTTCCGACAGCGCATCTGTGATCTCGTCGAGCACCGCATTGACGATGTTCTCGACATCACGGTGATAGAGATGCGGGTTGCGCGCGGCGACCGCCTGGACCAGTTCGGACTTGATCATTGGTGGCCTCCCTCGACCGTTATCGGCGAATTTTCTCCAGCCTGCCAAAGCGATACCAGACCGTCAAGAAACAACTTGCCTCCCCCGATCTGTCGAATTTCCTCCGACAGCGAGAAGGTCGGGCCGGTCAGCTGCTCCATCGCTCTGCCGACGAGCGAAGGCAACAGCCCTCCGGTGTCTTCACGACGCGGCTTCCAGGTGATCATGTCGAGATCGTCGCTGACGCCGCGTTCCTTCAGATAGGCACGGATTTCCGTTTCGCCACCTAATGCATCGACAAGTCCGTTTTCCAGCCCCTGCCGGCCGGTAAATACCGAGCCGTCGGCAATCCGCAGGGCCGTGGCGCGATCCATCTTGCGCTCCTCTGCGACGAGATCCACGAACCAGTCGTAGCTGTCGCGGACCATGGCGCGGACCATTTCTTCCGCTTCCGGGCTAGCCGGATGGAAGGGGGAGGGCTCGGCCTTGAGCGGCGATGACTTGATCTCGTTGACCTTCACGCCGACCTTGTCCAGCAGTTCGCCGACCTGCGGGTACTGGAAGATCACGCCGATCGACCCCACCAGCGAGGTTTCTCCGGCCACGATGTGATCGGTCGAGGCCGCAATCATGTAACCTGCGGAGGCGGCCAGGGTGCGGATATCTGCGACCACCGGCTTGGCTTGGCGCGCCTTGACCAGCGCCTTGCGCAGTTGTTCCCCGCCATAGGTCGTGCCGCCGGGCGTGTTCAGCGAGACCACGATTGCCTTGACGGCATCGCTTTCCTCGGCTTCCTCGATCAGCTCGACCAGCTTCTGGTCATCGGTGACCATGCCCGTGACCTCGATCCTTGCGATCTGGTCGCCGCCGGATTTCGTCGGCTGTACGGCATATATTGCAACGGCGATGACGACGAGGACGATCACAATGGCAGCGGCGCGCCAGAAGGACAGTTTGCGCCTCAGGCGGCGGCGTTCGATGAGCTGATCGGCGTCCATGTCGGGATCCTTTTGGGCATGCGGTCTCCGGTTACCCGGGTGGGGCAGTTCTGTTCGGGTTGGTGTTTACCGTAAAAACATCATATTGGAGTAGAATTCGATATGAAAATCCTCATTTGGCCCGTTTCCGGCCTTACACGAAAGACCTATGACCGTAGCTGCGACCAATCATAGCTTGGCAGGCCACCGGCTGGAAAGCCGTTCCGACCGGGAATACCGGCGGGCGCTCCAGCATTCGCGAACCGTCAAGCGTCTCAAGATCGCGCTGCCCGTTGCATCCGCCTTGCTTATTGTGGGCTTCGTGGCGATGTCCTGGGTGTCCTCGATCGTGCCCGACGGCGTGGTTGTGGCTTCCACCTCCATCGAGGACGGCAAACTGGTCATGCACCGACCGATCCTGACCGGCGAGAACGACAAAAACCAGAGTTATGAACTCAAGGCCGATCGTGCGATGCAGGATCTCACCTCCCCCAATGTGATCGAGCTCGAAAAGATATCCGCCGATGTGCCCGTGTCCGACGGGGTGACGGCCAAGCTCGAGGCGCAGAGCGGAATCTTTGACCGCGATGCCGAAACCATGACATTCGACAAACCCTTCACGGTGACGACGAGTTCAGGCATGAAGGCGAGCCTTCAGGATGCCGCAATCGACATCAAGGGCGGCGGAATGTCGACCGACAAACCCATCAATATCAAGCTGCCTCAAGGCGTGGTGGATGCGCAGTCCATGCGAATGACGGACAAGGGGAATACCATTGTTCTCGAAAAGCGCGTACGGATGACCATTGATCCCAAGGCGGCTGACGATGCCAAGACAACCGAAACGGCGAACTGAGATAATGTTCAAGATGACGCAAACAGCCGGGCTTCTCGCTGCGGCATTCATGACGGCGACACTTTTTGCTGCCGCGCCCGCCCATGCGCAGGATACGTCCACGCGGATGCCGGGGCTGGCGATGGCCAATGACCAGCCGATCCAGATCGAAAGTGACAAGCTGGAGATCAAGGAAGCGGAAAAGCGCGCCATCTTTACCGGTAACGTCAAGGTCCAGCAGGGCGACACCACACTGCAGGCCGGCAACATGGTCGTCCATTACAAGAATGGCGGCGATGGCATGGCCTCCGGTGGCGGCGGCGATATCGAGAGCATCGACGTGTCCGAAAAGGTGCTGCTCCGCACCGCGACCCAGACGGCCTCTGCCGACAAGGGCACCTTCAACATGGTCCGCGAAACTGCGGTTCTTGAGGGCAAGAAGGTGGTCCTCACCCAGGGCGACAATATTTTCATCGGCTGCCGGCTGACCGTGAACATGGGATCCAGCGAAGCCAAGCTTGAAAGCTGCGGCGGTCGCGTGCGCATCCAGCTCGATCCGAAATCACGTCAGAGTCAGTAGCAGCATGCGGATCGGACTTCATTGGCTCAGGCCAGGCGGCGCGGGCGGCGCCCGCGAGCATGTGGCCGAAGAGCGCTACAAGGGTACCCTGATCGCCCGCAACCTGGTCAAGGCCTACAAGACCCGGCGCGTTGTCGACGGTGTTTCGCTCGGCGTTCGTCGGGGCGAGGCGGTCGGCCTTCTCGGACCCAACGGCGCGGGCAAAACCACCTGTTTCTACATGATCACCGGGCTTGTGCCGGTCGATTCCGGTGCCATCGAGATTGACGGCAACGATGTCACCAAACTGCCCATGTACCGGCGTTCGCGCCTTGGCGTCGGCTACCTCCCGCAGGAGGCCTCGATCTTTCGCGGCCTGTCGGTCGAGCAGAATATCCGTGCCATCCTCGAAGTCGTCGAGCCCGATGCGAAGGCGCGGGAAGCAAAGCTCAGCGAGCTTCTGGCCGAGTTCCACATCGAGCATCTGCGCAAGGCGCCCTCGATCGCGTTGTCGGGTGGTGAGCGCCGCCGGCTCGAGATCGCCCGGGCGCTGGCTTCCGATCCGACATTCATGCTGCTCGACGAACCGTTTGCCGGTGTCGATCCTATCGCGGTCGCCGATATCCAGAATCTCGTCCGCCACTTGACGCGACGCGGTATTGGGGTGTTGATTACGGATCACAACGTGCGCGAGACACTCGGTCTCATCGATCGCGCCTATATCATTCATGCGGGTCAGGTCTTGACCCATGGACGCCCTGCGGAAATCGTGGCCAACCCCGATGTCCGCAAATTGTATCTGGGCGAACAATTCTCTCTTTGACTAATATTTCGGCAGAAATTGACGGCTTACTTGACCTGAAGGGTGAAACAAGCAATTCTCGGGCCAATCGGCTCCGTGGAATTTTTTTAGGGGGTGGAGCCGGTTTCAGGGCTTCGAACCCCGCATGATGCGCGGCGGAGACCCGGATACGGGGAGTAGTGCGTCGGATGTCCTTGTCCGTGAAACTGCAAATGCGTCAGAGCCAGTCTCTGGTCATGACGCCGCAACTGATGCAGTCGATCCGGCTGCTGCAGTTCAACCATGCCGAACTCCAGCAATTCATCGAGCAGGAAGTCGAGCGCAATCCGCTGCTCGAGATCGCCGGCGAAGCCTCCGAGCAGAATCAGCACGAGAGCGCCGACATCATTCCGATCAGGGTCAATGAGTCCGAGCCGGACAGGTCGTCCGAGCGGATGACCGAGTCCCTCGATTCAGATTATGAGAATGTCTACCAGGATGATCACGGTGCCGAGCGCCCGGATGCGCCCGAACTCGCCGCCAGCTGGAAATCGATGCCCGGCAGTGCGTCGGGCGGCTTCGGCGAGGGCGTCGATATCGATGACTTCGCGGCCACGCCGCTGACGCTGCGCGATCATGTTGCCGAACAGGTGTCTTTCGCATTCGAAAACGTCACCGATCGCGGCATTGCCAATGAGCTCGCCGATCACCTTGATCCTGCCGGCTATTTCCAGGGCGACACCCATGAAATCGCCATCCGCCTCGGCGTCAGCCGCGAGCGGATCGAGCGTGTCCTGGCGAAGACGCGCGGTTTCGATCCGGCCGGCATTTTCGCCCGTTCGCTGTCGGAATGTCTCGCAATCCAGCTTGAACGCAAGAACCGTCTCGACCCGGCCATGGCGACGCTGCTCGATCATCTCGACCTTCTGGCCCGTCGCGATTTTCATTCCCTCGGACGTCTCTGCCGTGTCGACGAGGAAGATCTGCTGCAGATGCTTGCCGAAATCCGTGCGCTCGACCCGAAGCCCGGAACGCGCTTCGAAGAAACCTTGAGCGAGATTGTCGTCCCCGACGTCATTGTGCGTCAGGCATCTGACGGTGGCTGGATGGTCGAACTCAATCCCGACACGCTGCCGCGTGTTCTCGTCAACCAGACCTATTGCGCCAAGGTCTCGGCAAAATTGCCGAAAGCCGGCGAGGGCCGTGATTTTCTCAATGAATGCCTGCAGACGGCCAACTGGCTCACGCGGTCGCTCGATCAGCGCGCTCGCACCATCGTCAAGGTCGCGAGCGAAATCGTCAAACGCCAGGATGCCTTCTTCCTGCATGGCGTCGATCATCTCCGCCCGCTCAATCTGAAGGCGGTTGCAGAAGCGATCGGCATGCACGAATCCACCGTCAGCCGTGTGACTTCCAACAAGTTCATGCTTACCCCGCGTGGTGTTTTCGAGCTGAAATACTTCTTCACCGTGTCCATCGGCTCTGCCACCAATGATGGCGAAACCCATTCGGCCGAGTCGGTTCGCCACAGGATCCGCACATTGATAGAGCAGGAAGAACCCCATGCGGTCCTGTCCGATGACGATCTTGTGGACCTCCTGAAGAAGGGGGGAATCGGGATTGCACGGCGTACCGTGGCGAAGTATCGCGAGGCCATGTCGATCCCGTCTTCGGTTCAACGCCGGCGCGAGAAGCGTGCGCGTGCTAAAGCCGCGGTCGGGTGAAGGCACTGAAAACGTTCGATATTTAAGGCAAGATTTATGCCAAACTTGACAGGCGCCCTTATGCCGCGTAGAAGCCGGCCCGCATTGGCCTGAGGAAAGCCCTGCGACACAATCCGAAATACGCCGCGGACCGGAAAATGCCGCCAATCACCTCGTCTCCTCCTTGGAACGAGGATGGCCTTGGCCTAATATGAATACCCAAATCAACAAGAAGAAGGGTTCATCCATGAACGTGCGTGTTTCGGGCAAACAGATGGAAGTCGGTGAGACTTTCCGGACGAAGATCGAAGACCATATCGATGACGCCGTGCGAAAATATTTCGACGGCGGATATTCGGCGCAGGTCATCGTGGAAAAATCCGGCTCGCGGTTCTCCGCCGATTGCCGGGTGCATCTCGATACCGGCGTGGTGCTTCACGCCACCGGGGAAGCGCAAGACCCGCAGCCGGCTTTCGACAGTGCCGCAGGCAAGGTCGAAAAGCGTCTCCGCCGCTACAAGCGCCGGCTGAAGGACCATCACGTCAACAACGGCAACGGGCACGAGATTGCCTATTCCGTCGTTGAAGCGGAACTGGATGAAACTGAAGAGGCGCCGGAAGACTACGCTCCGGCGATCATTGCAGAAAGCACCCGACAGGTCGGGACGATGACCGTGGCATCTGCTGTCATGGCCCTCGACATGACCGACGAACGTGTGCTGATGTTCAAGAATGCCGGCAATGACGCGCTTAACGTGGTCTACCGGCGTAACGACGGAAATATCGGCTGGATCGACGCCGGTTCCGTCAAATCGTAGCCACGCCGGCGGGGGACGCCGGCATTGCTACAGATGCCGCGCCCCCGACGGGGCTGGACAATGAGGGTATGACATCATGGCGCTTGCTGACCTGATCGCGCAGAACGCTGTTCTGCCGGCACTCAAGGCAAACTCCAAGAAGCAGCTGTTGCAGGAAATGTCGGCCAAGGCGGCGACTCTGACTGGGCTGCCCGAGCGGGAGATTTTCGACGTAATTCTCCAGCGCGAGCGACTTGGTTCGACGGGTGTCGGCAATGGCATTGCCATTCCGCATGGTAAGATGGCGCATCTCGACCATATTGTCGGGGTCTTTGCGCGTCTGGACCAGCCCGTCAATTTCGAGGCGCTGGACGACGAGCCCGTGGATCTCGTGGTGCTTCTGCTCGCACCCGAAGGGGCGGGCGCCGATCACCTCAAGGCGCTGTCGCGGATTGCCCGTGTCATGCGTGACAGTGATCTGGTGGAGAAGATGCGCGCGACAGACGACGCGGCCTCGCTCTATGCCTTCCTGTCGGATTCGCAGGCGTCCAACGCCGCCTGATCCCATCCTGGCTGATCTGGAAGACCCCAGCGGCGCGGACCGTCATCCGCGCTGCTTTTTTGTGTGGCGGGCTGCAGAAGTATCGGCGGCCTTTAGTGGATGCTGACCGTCTTCAGCTCGTCTTCTGCCGCACGATAGAAGGTGCTCGACTTGTCGTCGGTCAGAAGGATCGGTGTACCGTCTGCGCCGAACAGCGCCCAGAGCTGCATGCCCGGGTCGAGTTGCGGAGCGGAAGGGAAACGCGCATTGACTTCATCCGAGGTCATTTCGCGGATGTAGCCGACTTCCCCTTCACCGAGAGCAGCGAGCTCGGTTGGCGTCACGGACGGGGATTTAACGGTTCTTGCAAACATCGATTTTGCCTCCTTGGAGGATGTGAAACGCAATACTTGGCCTACCGTTCGAATTAATCTCCAACGGAAATGTTAATTTTTCTCACCATCCGTTCCGGTTCGGGACGAATGAGATCGACGGCAAGCAGGCCATTCTTCAGTTCGGCGCCGATTACCTGCATGCCGTCGGCAAGCACGAAAGTGCGCTGGAACTGGCGCGCGGCAATGCCGCGATAGAGATATTCGCGCCCCTCGGGTTCGCCCTGGCGGCCGCGGATGATCAGCTGGTTTTCTTCGGTGGTCACGTCGAGATCGCTCTCGGTGAAGCCGGCGACAGCCAAGGTAATCCTCAGTCGTTCGGCCGGTTCGCCATCCGAATGGGCGCGGATTCGCTCGATATTGTAGGGCGGGTAGCCCTCGGAGCCCTTGGCGATACGCTCCAGGGATTTTTCGATCGTGTCGAAGCCCAGAAGCAACGGACTCGAAAACGGGGTCATACGGGTCATGGTCTGTCCTCTTTCAAGCGACATTCATGTCCAGACCCGTTTCGGCGTCCGGACAGTTTGAATATGGGTGCGTGACACCCCCGCTGCAAGGACTTGCCCGCTTCCATGCCGCGACATAGGGTCCGCTTCGCGTTACGAATTTCGCCAACAACAAGGATAACCCATGCCTGCCCGCAAGATCATCATCGATACCGACCCTGGCCAGGACGATGCCGGCGCCATTATGCTGGCCGCTGCCAGCCCCGAACTCGAGATTCTGGCGCTGACCGCGGTTGCCGGCAACGTTCCGCTCGAACTGACCAGGCGAAATGCGCGGCTGATCCTCGATATCTGCGGGCGCAGCGACATTCCGGTCTATGCGGGAGCCGAAAAGCCGCTCGAGCGCGACCTGGTCACAGCCGAGAAGGTTCACGGCAAGACCGGTATCGACGGGATCGACATCTACGAGCCGCCGGTGCCTCTCGCCGATGGGCATGCGGTCGATTTCATCATCAAGGCGATCCGTGACAACGAGGAGGGTGCGATCACGCTTTGCCCCCTCGGTCCGCTGACCAACATTGCGATGGCCTTGCAGAAGGCGCCCGATATCGCCGAGCGCGTCGGCGAAATCGTGCTGATGGGCGGCGGCTTCTTCGAAGGCGGCAACATCACGCCGACGGCCGAATTCAACATCTATGTCGATCCGGAAGCCGCCGAGATCGTCTTTGCCTCCGGCATCAAGATCACCATGATGCCGCTCGACGTGACCCACAAGGTGCTCACCCGCAAGGACCGGATCGATCGCCTGCGTGCCGATGGCGGCAAGCCGGCGGGGATCATGGCAGACATGCTTGAATATTTCGAACGTTTCGACGAACAGAAATACGGCACCGACGGCGGTCCGCTTCATGACCCCACCGTGATCGCCTATCTCCTCAAGCCGGAACTGTTCTCAGGCCGTGAGTGCAATGTCGAGATCGAGACGAAATCGGAACTCACGCTCGGCATGACCGTAATCGACTGGTGGCGGGTGACGGACCGGAAGAAGAACGCGCTCGTGATTAAGGATGTCGATGACGACGGCTTTTTCGACCTCTTCATCGAGCGCCTGAGCCGCCTCTAGGCTGAACTCAGTCTTCGTCGACCACCCGAAGGCGGAGCTTGCCGCTTCGCTCTTCGGGGCCGTCACTCTTGGTGGGCGACGACGCGCCGGCATGCGGGCTTGCCTCGAATTCCAGCATTTCGATCTTGCTGCCGCGCTTGCTCAGCTTGTCGGTCGAGGTCAGGATCTGGTCGATATCCTTTTGCGCTTGGCCGAAATGCGTCTGCAGCTTGCGGACACGGTCATCGAGCCGCGAGAGATCCTCCATCAGCCTCAGCACCTCACCCTGGATCAGGTGCGCCTGCTCACGCATCCGCGCATCTTTCAGAAGAGCCTGCACCACCTGAACCGAAAGCATCAAAAGCGACGGAGAGACGATGACCACGCGGGCGCGATGCGCGCGCTGGACAATGCCCTCGAAGTTCTCGTGGATCTCGGCGAAGATCGATTCCGAAGGCACAAACAGGAAAGCCGTATCCTGCGTCTCGCCGGTGATCAGGTATTTTTCCGAGATATCGCGGATGTGAACGTCCATGTCGCGGCGGAACCGCTGTGTAGCCTGGGCCAGGCCGGCTGTGTCACCCGGCTCGGCTTCGCGCATCGCATTCCATGCTTCGAGCGGGAACTTCGCATCGATAACGAGATCGGGCGAGTCATTCGGCATGGTGATGGTGCAGTCGGGCCGGGTGCCGTTCGAAAGCGTGCGCTGGAACTCGTAGGAGCCGAAGGGCAGGCCGTCCTTGACGATCGTTTCCATGCGCGACTGGCCGAAGGCACCGCGCGTCTGCTTGTTCGACAGGATCGCCTGCAGCCCGACCACGTCGCGGGCAAGCGTCTGGATATTATTCTGCGCCGTATCGATCACCGCCAAGCGTTCCTGCAGCCGGGCGAGGTTCTCGTGCGTCGATTTAGTCTGCTCGCTCAGCGTATTGCCGATGCGCTGCGTCATGCCGTCGATGCGCTGGTTGATGGCATGATTGAATTCCGCCTGCCGGGTTCCGAACATCTCCGCCATCGCGCCCATGCGCCCCTGCAACTCGGACTGAGCCTTCAGGATATCGCCCAGCCGGTCCTCGGCTTGCTGCGCCCGTTCGGAGGCGGCCCGTTCCGCCGCGGCTCGTCTCCGTGACGCTCGCGACAGAAGAAGCGAGAAAATGACTGTGATGGCCACCACAACCATCAGCGTCGCGACAAGGAGACCTGTCAGCGTGACCGGGACCTCACCGACCCGGAACAGGATGGGATTTGGAAATGCCGCTTGCTCGTTCATCCCCGTTTCATACCAGATTCGCGCAGCGATGACAGATCAAAACAAGAACACCGGTGATGTCGGATTGTGTGATTCGTATTCTCTGGCTCTGCAAGGCTTGAGGTCTTGATCGCAGTCAGGCCTACAGCCAAAGGCGAATAAGGACCTGAATCCGGCAAGCGCTTCTGTTGCAAAAAGGAACAGGGTGAAGCCGTCAAGGTCAGCTGAAAGTTCTATTAAATAACTGATTTTCAATACGAAAAATACGTCCACCTGTGTGGCAGCGCAGATTGAAACTCTCGCCTACGACAAATTAGGGTGTCAGCGATAGCTAATATTAACCATGGAGGTGAATGATGCGGCTATTAGTATTTCTACGGGACGATTTTGATAATGAGCGAGCTTGGTAGTCGGAAAAGCGGGATTGTTGAACGCACGGAATTTCTCGGTTTCGACGCGGCGCAGCGCCAGCGCCTGAGAGATCTGAAGCCAACGGTGGAAAAATCCATCGGCGGTGGTCTCGATGTCTTCTACAAGAAGGTCGCGCAGGTCCCGGAAGTCTCGAGGTTTTTCTCGGGTACCGATCACATGAACGCCGCCAAGGCGCGGCAATCGGGTCACTGGAGCAATGTGGCTGAGGGCCGGTTCGATGAGAGTTACGTGACCGGCGTAACGACAATCGGCAAGGTCCACGCCAAGATCGGTCTTGAGCCGCGCTGGTACATCGGTGGCTATGCGCTCATCGTCGAGCAGCTCGTTCATGCAATCGTCAAGGAGCGTTGGCCGGGGAGTTTTGGACGAAAGAAGTCGGGCGAACTGGCATCGGACATTTCGGTTGTCGTGAAAGCCGCTCTGCTCGATATGGATATCGCCATCAGCGTCTATCTCGAAGAGCTGGAAAAGCGGCGCCAGGAGGCGGAGGAAAACAGGCTCGCTGCCGAACGCGACCAGAACCAGGCGCTCGAAAAACTCGGAAATATCCTCAAGGCGCTTTCGGACGGCGATCTGGAAAGCCGTTTGCCCTCCGGTCTGCCTGGCCGGTTCGATGGCATGGGCTCCGACTACAATGAATCGATCGAGAACCTCCGGCAGTCGATCGCGCAGGTTCGGGATGCCGCCGAGCAGATCCTCACCTTCTCCAAGCAGCTTCAGGACAATTCCGAGCGTCTCTCCCAGCGCACCGAGCAACAGGCCGCCTCGATCGAGGAAAGTTCGGCTGCCCTGCATGAGTTGTCGGAAAGTGTCACATCGACCGCCGAGCGCACCCGCAAGGCTTCCGATGTCACGGCGGAAGCGCTTGACCTTGCCAATTCGTCAGGGGAGGTGGTGAATTCGGCAGTGGCTGCCATGGGGGACATCGAGACGTCCTCCGGTGAGATCTCGCGTTTCATCGGGGTCATCGACGATATCGCCTTCCAGACCAATCTTCTGGCGCTCAACGCCGGTGTGGAAGCTGCCCGCGCGGGTGAGGCCGGGCGCGGTTTCGCGGTCGTTGCGCAGGAGGTTCGCGAGCTTGCACAGCGCTCCGCCGAAGCGGCGCGCGAGATCAAGAAGATCATCGCCGATTCATCCAATCAGGTGAAAACCGGTGTCGAATTGGTCAGCAAGTCCGGCTCGGCACTCGAAAACATCACCGGTCGCGTCGAGGAGATCAACAAGATCATCGGGTCGATCGCCTCGGCCGCAAGCGAGCAGTCCTCGGGGCTCGGTGAAATCTCCTCCGCCGTCAACGAGATGGACTCGATCACGCAGCAGAACGCCCACATGGTCGATGAGACGTCGGGGCAGATCAACAAGCTGACCGGGGAAGTCGAAAGGCTCACGGCATCGCTGCGCGATTTCAAGACACGCGATCCAAACGGCGTGAATGTTTCGGTCGCGTCGGGACGGCGCTCCGGCGACGCGATTGCCAGGGCGAGCAAGGTTGCCTGATTTCGATGATTTGAGCCACTTCGGGGCGGTTGCAAGTCGGCCGCCCTCATAATATCTAGGCTCCATGAGCATCAAGCCGATCATCCTGCTGCCCGACCCGCTTCTGCGTGAGAACTCCGCCCCCATCGAGCGTTTCGACGCCGAGCTCGAGCGGTTCTCCAAGGACATGCTTGAAACCATGTATGACGCCCCGGGCATCGGTCTGGCCGCGATCCAGGTCGGTGAGCCACGCCGTATGCTGGTGATCGACGTCGCCGGCAAGGACGAGGACCCGGCGCCGCTGGTCTTCACCAACCCGGAAATCGTCGCTCGCAGCGACGAGATGAGCATCTATGAAGAAGGCTGTCTGTCGATCCCCGACTATTATGCGGAGGTCGAGCGCCCGGCAAAGGTGACCGTCAGCTACCAGGATATTTCCGGGGAGCGTAAGGAAATGGAGGCCGAGGGGCTTCTCGCCACCTGCCTCCAGCACGAGATCGACCATCTGAACGGCGTGCTCTTCATCGATCACATTTCCAAACTCAAGCGCGACATGGTGGTCAAGAAATTCACCAAGATGGCGCGCCAGCGGGCAAGCGCCTGACAAAGGCCTGAGCCTGCGGCCCAGTCCCCGGGAGATTTCTATGCGTCTCGTTTTCATGGGAACGCCGGATTACGCGGTGCCGACGCTCAAGGCTCTGGCAGATGCCGGCCACGAGATCGTCGCTGTCTATTCCCAGCCGCCCCGTCCCGCCGGTCGCCGCGGGCTGGAGACCAGGCCCTCTCCGGTGCATGCCGCGGCAGATGAGCTCGGTATAGAGGTCCGCACGCCGACCAGCCTCAAGAGCGAGGACGAACAGGCCCGCTTTGCGGCACTCAAGGCGGATGCCGCGATTGTCGTCGCCTACGGTCTTTTGTTGCCGCAGGCCATATTCGATGCGCCGAAACATGGCGCCTGGAACGGCCACGCCTCGCTTCTGCCGCGCTGGCGTGGAGCAGCTCCCATCCAGCGCGCGATCATGGCAGGCGATGACGAGACCGGCGTCATGATCATGAAGATGGACAAGGGGCTCGACACCGGCGCCGTTGCACTCACCGAAAAGGTGGCGATCCCGGTCGAGCGAACGGCCGGCGAGCTGCACGACCAGCTCTCGGAACTGACCGCCAGATTGATGGTCGAGGCGATGGCAAAGCTTCAGGACGAAGGACAACTCGACACGATCGCCCAGTCCGAGGACGGTGTGACCTACGCCGCCAAGATCGACAAGGCCGAAACCCGCATCGATTTTTCGAGGCCTGCCCGCGAGGTGCACGACCATATCCGCGGACTCTCGCCGTTTCCGGGAGCCTGGTTCCTGCTCTCCCTCGGCGGTGCGCCCGAGCGCGTCAAGGTGCTCGCCTCAGCGCTTTCGCCCGAGGCACCGGGCCATGCGCCGCCCGGCACCTTCATCGACGACAGGCTGACGATTGCCTGCGGCGAGGGGGCGATCCACCTCGAACGGCTGCAGAAGGCCGGCGGCAAGCCTCTGGCTGCTTCCGATTTCCTGCGCGGTTCTACCGTGCCTGCCGGAACGGTCGTGGGCTGATGCCGCGCTACAAGCTCCTGATCGAATATGACGGCACCGCCTATGCCGGCTGGCAGCGTCAGGACGGCCCGGCCAGTGTGCAGGGCGCGATCGAGGCCGCGATCAAGGGGTTCTCCGGCGAAGAGGTTGGGATACGCGGTGCCGGACGCACCGATACCGGCGTGCACGCGCGCGGGCAGGTTGCCCATGTCGATCTCACCCGTGACTGGCCTGTCGAGACCGTGCGCAATGCCATCAACGCCCATCTCGGCATGGCGCGGGAGACCGTTGCCGTTCTCGATGCCGAGAAGGTGGCTGACGATTTTGATGCCCGCTTCTCAGCCAAAAAACGTCACTATCTATATCGTTATATCTGTCGCCGCGCGCCGCTGGTGCTTGAGCGTGATCGCGCCTGGTGGCTGGCCCGCCCGCTCGATGCGGAGGCCATGCACGATGCAGCCCAGGCGCTCGTCGGCAAGCACGACTTCACAACCTTCCGCTCGGTCCATTGCCAGTCGCGCTCGCC
>CEQK01003713.1_pt1 | contig 25780 bp, 23 predicted proteins | sample 531051 | NCBI WGS metagenome assembly CEQK01 (sample SAMEA2621229, study PRJEB7988) | marine metagenome | biome: marine biome (ENVO:00000447); feature: deep chlorophyll maximum layer (ENVO:xxxxxxxx); material: "saline water (ENVO:00002010), including plankton (ENVO:xxxxxxxx)" | depth 150 m
CGTCACCACACAGGACAATCTGGTCGCAGCTTCAAATCCCGCCAAGGGTGGAAGTGACGGCCTGATGGAAAGGACTTTCGGTCATGGCTAAGTGACAGAAGCGCAGTTCGCGCGAGATCAGAAAACCCAAGCAGGTCAAGGCGCCGCCGCAGGCGGAAGTCCCCTTCGGCAGCCAGGTCAAGAACGCTGCCAACTCCAACATGCCGGGCGCGAAGAAGAAGTCCTGACCGGCCGGACCGCGTCTATGCGGTCAACAGGCCAAAATGTTCCGGGGGCAGAATTTGCCCCCCGCGGCGCAGGACTGCACGATCGCCAGTGCGACGGGCTCCCCGCTCCTGTCACCACCAACTTCACCAAGACATCGCAAACTCATTTCCCGGATCGCTTCGCCATGCTCATTCGCTACGGCTATGAAATTACCCTCACCTGCCCGCAGCCGACTGCGCTGATCTGCCTTTTGTCCGTTCACAAGGAGCGGGCGGGCGATATCCGTGCGCCGGAAGTGGTCTTCACCAATCCCGACGTCCCATCCTCCACCTATGTGGATCTGTTCGGCAACACATGCCGGAGGCTCGTAGCCCCCCAAGGCACGACCACGATCTGGGGTGACGCCATCATCGAGGATGACGGGCTCATCGATCCCGCCGACTTTCAGGCGCGGGAAATAGCAGTCCCCGATCTTCCGGATGAATGCCTCGTCTATCTCATGGGCAGCCGCTATTGCGAGACCGACAAATTGAGCCAGACCGCCTGGGACCTCTTCGGCTCACTGCAACCCGGCTGGGGCCGCGTTCAGGCAATCTGCGATTTCGTCCACGACCATATCAAGTTCGACTATCTGCAGGCCCGCTCAACCCGAACCGCCTTCGAGGCCTACGAGGAAAAGGTCGGCGTCTGCCGCGACTTCGCGCACTTGGCGCTGACATTCTGCCGCTGCTTGAACATCCCGGCCCGTTACATCAACGGACATCTTGGAGATATTGGTGTGCCGGTCGTCGATCCAATGGATTTCTCGGCCTGGATCGAGGTCTATCTCGATGGCGAGTGGCGCACCTTCGACCCGCGCAACAACATCCCCCGCATCGGCCGTATCGTGGTCGCCCGCGGACGCGACGCCGCCGACATTCCGCTCATCAATTCCTTCGGCCCGCACAATCTCGATCATTTCCGGGTCTGGACCTACGAGGTCGACGACCTCACACGCGGCTGACCGAAGCTCTCTATCGCTTTCTATTGCGGCCCATATTGAGCGTGAGAAGCCCTAATCCAAATCCTCGTCATCAACGGCGTGATGCTTGCGGATCGAGCGGACCACCAACCATGTGGCGATGATGGCGACCGGCACGAAAAGTCCCGTCAGAACACTGGCGGACACAACCGGCCACTCGTGCTCCGCAGACTTTGCGAGATAGCTGAACAGTCCGACCACGTAATAACTGATGGCCGCGACCGACAGACCTTCGACAGTTTGCTGCAGGCGCAGCTGCAGTTTCACCCGCCGGTTCATCGATTGCAGCAACGCCGAGTTCTGACGCTCCAGCTCGACATCGATCCAGCTTCGAATGAGCGTTGTCGCGCGCGACAGCTTGCGTGACAGGTTTGCCTGCCGCTCCTCCATCGATTGGCAGGTCCGCATGGCCGGACCGAGACGCTTGTCGAGAAAGCTGCCCAGCGTCTCGTGCCCTGGTGCAGCCGTCTCGCCGAGAGCGGCTATGCGCTCGCGCACAATGGCGTAGTAAGCCCGGCTCGCACCGAAGCGATAGAGACTGACCGCCGCGCTCGCCTCAAGCTCCGCGGCGAGCGCGGTTACCTGGGACAGGAGCTCATCGGCCCTTTCCCGCGCATCGCGCTTCATGTCGCTGGTGATGGCCGTCAGCCTGTCCTCCATGCGACGGATGTCCGGTGATTGCGAACGCGCCAGCGCCAGCCCGAGCGTCGCCAGTGTCCGGTAGGTCTCGATGTCGATAAGCCGCTGACACAATGCGCCGCGCACCCTGTCCGACATGCCCCGGTCGATGACGAGAATCCGTGTCAGCCCATCGCCGTCCTGGCGAAAATCGGTAATCACTGTTGCCTTTGTGGATGGCAGATCGCTGACCGTGACGCTCACCTTGTCGAACTGACCGAAATAGGTCTCCAGGTCATGATCATCGCGCCGGACTTCGATCCGGACGCCGGAAACGAAAGACCCCGGTGCCTTGAACTGGTCGCCAAAGGGATGATTGCTGATCGGTGCACCGAATTCCTTCGGTGCCGGGCAGTCCCAAAGATAGGTCGAGAATTCGGTGTGGCGCTCCCAGCGCAGTTTTCCCGCGCCCCAGTCCATGATGACATGCTGGGCGTCGCGTGCTGGTGCCGCAATGCCCCTTTGGCGTGAGAGTTCTGAAAGGACCGCGTGATCGACGGGAGACCCGCCTTCGGTCAGGAAGGCCAACTGGATGATCGCGCGATCCGGACCGACAGGAAGGTGCGGCCGGGCGTGGATTTCGCCAAGAGCCTCGGCGCGCCCCTGCGCCATTGGAAACGAAAAGGCACCCTGCATTCCCGGTCTCGACCCCCGACCTCATATTTTCAATCTGGCATACCGGGAAAGTGTCGGCACGTCGCTCAGTAAATACCACCATAGTGACGAGCGGCATCCGGTCCAGTCATTCACCCGCTCAATTGGATTGGGATGCCTCTCGCTCGCATGGCCATAGCCTGACACCATCGCCAGCCTTCGCGCCGAGTGTGAGGCACCCGCCATCGTGACAGAGTTTCCAGGCGGAAACGGTGGCGCCACTTGCCGCAAGCCGCATGTCCGGCTGCGGCGGCAGTTCCGGTGTCCAGACCCACCAGCCATCTTCGAGCCGCGCATCGGGACCGGGATCCATGCCGGCACCCGAGCCCTTGACCCGCGCTTCGCTCAGAACCAGCGCGTGATCGCCGACCAGCCAGTTCTCCCGCCATTCGGTCTTTTCGACCGAATGAACCCAAGACAAGCTGAAAGCGGTCGCCGCGACGAAAGCCGTTTTCCCTGCACTCGCAATGCAAAGTCCCAAGGGCATCAGGCGGCTTCGACAGGCGCTGTGCGCAGGCCGCGCCAGAGGAAAAAGGCAAAGACGACGAGCAGCCCGAACCCGATCTCGTCCGTGACCGGCAGGGCGGCGATGAGCGTGAACGCGGCGGCCATTGCAAGCAGGCGCATCGGCCAGCCGAGCGGCTTGCCGAGATATCCAATCACCGCAGCACCCCAGAGCCCGATGGCAAGGACGGCCTTTACGATGATGTAGAGGACCGCCGGCAGATAGCCGATCGACTGCGCAAGCGCGCCGCCATCCTGCAGCATCAATGCCGGCGTGTAGACCGCCATATAGGGAATGACGAAACCGGCGGCCGCGACCTTCACCGCTTCAAAGGAAATCCTGAGCCCACTCGCCTTTGCGATCGGAGCCGCAGCAAAACAGGCCAGTGCGACCGGCGGCGTCAGGTCGGCCAGGATGCCGAAATAGAAGACGAACATGTGGCTGACGAGCAACGGCACGCCGAGTTCCAGGAGAGCCGGTCCGGCGATGGCGGAGGTGATGATATAGTTCGGGATCGTCGGAATGCCCATGCCGAGCAGAATGCAGGTGAACATGGTCAGGACGAGCGACAGAAGCAGGCTCTTGTCGCCGACCGAGACGATAAACTGGCCGAACGTGTTGGCAGCCCCGGTGAGCGTCATGGTGCCGATGATCACGCCGACGATCGCGCAGGCGACGCCGACCGGCAGCGCGGTCTTCGCCCCTTCGGCCAGCGAATCCCGGCAGAGCGCCAGCGTCTCGCGGCCACCTTTCGACAACAGGCTCCAGACAATCAGAATGGCCATGCCGACCACGATGACGTGGATACCGAATTCGAAGAAGGCAGCCCCGGTAATGCCCAGGCCGATCCAGAAGATCGTCCGGATGATTCCTGCCGGAAGCCCGAGCGCGATCGAACTGCCGAGAATCAACAACACGGTGAGCGCCAGCCCGATCGTGCCGGCAAACAGGGGCGTGTAGCCGGTGAACAGAAGATAGACCAGCGCCCCGAGCGGCAGCAGCAGATACCATTTTTCCTTGAGCGCCTGCAGCGGCGATGGCAGCTGGTCCTTGGACAGGCCGGAAAGTCCGTATTTGCCGGCTTCCAGATGGACCATCCAGAAGGCGGAGGCGAAATAGAGGATTGCCGGAATGATCGCGGCCTTGACCACCTCGTGATATTCGACGCCCAGTGTTTCGGCCATGATGAACGCGACGGCCCCCATCACCGGCGGCATGATCTGCCCGCCCATCGAGGACGTGGATTCCACCCCACCCGCAAACTCCGGCCGGTAACCGAAGCGTTTCATCAGGGGAATGGTAAACTGCCCGGTGGTCACGACATTGGCGACGCCGGACCCGGAAATCGTGCCCATCAGCCCCGAGGAAATGACCGAGACCTTGGCCGCCCCGCCCTTCTTGTGACCGACGAAACCGAGCGAGACATCGGTGAAGAGCTTGATCATTCCGGCGCGCTCAAGGAATGAGCCGAACAGGATGAAAAGGAAGATGTAGGTCGATGAGACATAGATCGGGATGCCGTAGATCCCTTCGGTCCCGAAAGCCATGTGATCGATGACCTGCCCGAAATCATAGCCGCGGTGATTAAGCGGCGACGGGAGATATTCCCCGAAGAGGCAGTAGGCCAGAAAAATCCCGGAGATGATCGGCAGCGCCGGTCCCATCACGATCCAGCCCGCCACAAAGACGATAACCAGCGTGATGATGCCCACCACCATGTCACGAGGAAGCGGGTCCCCGGCCCGCATCAACAGCTCGGTATACTGCTCCCACTGATACAGCGCGACGAAGACCGCAAGGCCCGCGAATATCCAGGCGACCACCTTTCGCAGTACGCCGCCCTTCGCCATCGCGACGAGCGGAAACGCCAAAAGCAACAGGAAACCGACGTGGAAGGCGCGGATCACCTGGCTCGGAAAGTCGATAAGGTGTGCCGCGGTTGCAATCTGGAAGGCGGAAAAGACGACCGCGATCCAGAACAGGAGGCGTCCTTCGAAGCCGGACGGAAAATCATCCGCGAGCGGATCATTAAAATCGATCTCGCGTCCGCTCTCGTCAGCGCGCGAGGAAGTATCAGCCGACATCAGGCAACTCCGGTCGTCGAAGGATCATCCGGGCGGCGGCAAAAGCTCCACCGCCCGGCCATTCAGCCGATGCGGCTTATTTCATGCCCTTTTCGGCATAGTACTTCTCGGCGCCCGGATGGACCGGAAGCGGCATGCCGGTGAGTGCATTTTCGAGCTTGATCTTCGCCGCAGCATTATGGGCTGCTTCAAGTTCCGGGAGGTTCTCGAAAAGCTGCTTCGTCATCTCGTAAGCGATCTCGTCGGGCACATCCGAATTGGTGATGAGGAAGTTGACGACGGCAACCGTCTGCACGTCGGAATCCTGCCCTTCATAGGTGCCCGCCGGAATGGTTTCGCTCACATACGGCGCGCCGAGCTGGCTCGCGATATCTTCCGGCACCGCCACCATCTGGATATCGAGGGAAGTCGCCAGGTCCTTGATCGAGGCCACGCCGAGACCGGCCGATTGCAGCGTCGCATCGAGCTGGCGGTTCTTGATCAGCTCGACCGATTCGGCAAACGGCAGATACTCGGTCTTCTCGAAATCGTCATAGCTCATGCCGGCAGTCTCGAAGATCTTGCGGGCGTTGAGTTCGGTACCGGATTTCGCCGCACCAACCGAGACGCGTTTGCCCTTGAGGTCGGCAAGCGTCTTGATGCCGCTTTCCTTGGAAGCCACGATCTGGATGAAATTCGGATAGATGGCGGCGATACCGCGCAGCTTCTCGAGCGGTGCCTTGAAGCCCGCTTCCGCATCCCCTTCGACTGCAAGCTTGACGGAATCACCGAGCGCGAACCCGATCTCGCCCTTGCCCTGCTGCAGAAGGTTCAGGTTCTCGACCGACGCCTTGGTGGACTGCACCTGGGTCCGCACCTCCGGGATTTTTTCAGCATAGATCTTCGAAAGCCCCACCCCGAGTGGGTAGTAGACGCCAGACTGACCGCCGGTCAGTACGTTGATGAACTGCTCGGCCTTGGCCGGAACCATGGACAACGCCACCGCGCCAGCCGCAGCCAATCCGATAAAACTCTTACGCGTCAAAAATGCCATTCTCGATCTCCTCCGGTTCGATTTTTTGGCGGACACGCCTGGGGCGCGTCCTGGCGGGTACGTTTTCCATCGCAGCCCCGGTTACTCCTCCCCGGGCCACGGATGATGAACGCCTGCGCCGATTGTGGTGAGTTTTCGCCCGCACGCAACCGGAATCTGCAAGTCGCCGGCAAGGCTTGCGGGAGAATAGTTTCAGTGCAACTCTTCATCACGGTTCTGACTATCAGCCTTCTTGAGTGGAGAGACATGATGACGACATCCCGCAACCCTGCCATTCGTACACTTCTTTGCGCCAGTGCGCTGAGCGCGACGATGATCGTGCCGCTCAAGGCGGAAGAGGTGAAACTGACCATCCTTGGCGTCGGGGACGTCTACCAGTTCAACGAGGTCAAGGGACGCGGCGGCTTCGCCCGGCTCAACGCAGTCGCCAAGGAAGAAAAGGCGAATAACGCCAACACTCTGTATGTCTTTGACGGCGACATGCTCTCCCCCTCCATCCTGTCGGGTCTCGACAAGGGGCAGAACACGGTCGATCTAACCAATGTCGTGCCCTTCGACATCGCGGTGCCCGGCAATCACGAGTTCGATTTCGGCCCGGAAAATTTCTACGAGAAGATGAAATCCTCGAAGTATCCGTGGGCTGCGATCAACATCACCAATGCCGACGGCTCGGCGGTTGAGGGTCTCGGCGGCGTGATGATGAAGGAGATGGCGGGGCTGAAGATCGCCCTTGTCCCGGTCGCGCAGGATACGACGCCGGAAGTCTCGAGCCCGGGCGATCTGAAATTCCTCCCCACCGTCGATACCGCAATCGAAGCCGCCGAGAAGGCGCGTGAGGACGGTGCCGATCTGGTCATCGGCGTGGTGCAGACCGATATGGCGAACGACCGCGAACTGATCGCAAGCCATGCCTTCGACGTCATCATGTCCGGCGACGACCATTCCTACGCCACCGCCTATGACGGCGTGACGGCTTACGTCGAAACCTCGATGGATGCGCGCTTTCTCTCGCCGCTCGATCTCAACGTCACGATCGGAGAAAAGGACGGCGAGCGCACGGTAAGCTGGACACCCTCCTTCCGCTTCATCGATACGGCGACAGTGACGCCCGACCCTGAAACCCAGAAGATCGTCGACGACTTTCAGAAGAAGCTCGATGACAGCCTCGGCATCGTCATCGGCAAGTCGGATACAGCACTCGATTCCCGCCGCAACATCGTGCGCAGCCAGGAATCCGCGATGGGCGACCTGATCGCGGACGCCATGCGCGAGGCGTCCGGCGCCGATGTCGCCATCACCAATGGCGGCGGCATCCGTGCCGACCGCACCTATGACGCCGGCAGTGATCTCACCCGTGGTGACATTCTCGCCGAACTGCCCTTCGGCAATGTCACCGTGGTCACCGAAATCCCCGGCAGCCAGATCCTCTCGGCCCTCGAAAACGGCTTCAGCCAGGTCGAGACCGGTGGCGGTCGCTTCCCGCAGGTCTCCGGCATGGAGGTGGTCTATGATCCCACCGCGCCTGCAGGATCACGCGTGGTCTCGGTGACAATCGGCGGCGAGGATCTCGACAAGGACAAGGTCTACAAGGTCGCAACCAACGACTACATGCTCTCGGGCGGCGACGGCTACGGCGCGCTCGGCGGCGGCAAGATCCTCGTCAATGCCGGCAACGGCAACCTGATGGCCAACGACGTAATGGCCTATATCGAAGCCAAGGGCACGGTCTCCCCGGAAATCGAGGGCCGCATCAAGAAAGTCGGCGAATAAGTCGATCCGACGAACAATTCGACAAAGCCCTGCCATGGCTGGCGGGGCTTTTTTGTGGGCTCAGTGGGAATTGTCGGCGGCCGGGATGGAACCACGACAGGATGAATGGATCAGGCGGCGAGCAGTCGCAGGAGAAGGTCCAAAGTGTCCGTCACGTTCGCCAAGCCTTTTTCACCGTTGGAGCGGCCGCCGATTTCCAGGTCGATCGCACCATGCACGGTCGCGTAGATCAGGCCGGCGAGACGGATCGGATCGCCAGCCGGAAGTGATCCCTCGCGTTGGCAGACCTCCACGATCCCGAGAAACGCCGTAAACGATGCGAATGCCTTCTCCTTCAGCGTACCACCGCTCGGCAGGCTCGGGTCGCTGAACAACAGCCGGTAGCGTGCCGGGTGTTTCAAACCATAATCGATAAAGGCGCCAAGCGCCGCCTGTAAGGCCACGCCGGCTTCCTCATTCCGATCCAGCGCAGTTTCAAAGGCTGTGCGCAACACAACGAAGTCGCGCTCGGCAACTGCGGCAAGCAAGGCGCTTCGATCCTCGAAATGCTTGTAAGGCGCGTTGTGCGATATGCCGACCAGTTGGGCGACCCCGCGCAGAGTGACTGCGTCGATTCCGCCCTGGTCCAACAGCTGCGCCGCTGCGGTTACCAGCCTATCCTTGGTAGACTGTGTCATACGCAACGAAAAACATGGCACGTTGACACTGTCAACCTTCTCGATTAGGTTGACAGCGTCAACCAAAGGAGTCGTTCGATGCGTAGTGTTGTGGTCACCGGGGTTTCCACCGGGGTCGGAAGAGGAACCGTCGAGGTTCTGATCCAGGCAGGCTGGCGGGTGTTTGGAAGCGTCCGCCGCAAAGAAGATGGCGAAAAACTTCGACAGACATTCGGCGACGCCTTCATACCGCTTTTCTTCGACCTGTTGGATGAAGATGCAATCGCCATCGCTGCTGATACTGTCCGATCGAAACTGGATGGCGCTAACCTGCTCGGCCTCGTCAACAACGCCGGCAGCTCGTTCCCGGATCCCTTGATGGTCCAGTCAGTGGCGGACTTCCGTAAGCAGATCGACATCAACCTGGTCGGGATGTTCGCCGTGACCCGCGCCTTCGCCCCCCTTCTCGGAGCGGACCTCGCACGACCGGGTCCGAAAGGCCGGATCATCAACATCAGCTCGGTCGGCGGGAAGATGGGACCGCCGTTCCTCGGCGCTTATGCTGCCGCAAAACACGGGGTTGAAGGACTGTCGGAAAGCCTGCGTCGCGAACTGCAACTCGTAGGCGTCGACGTCATCGTGGTTGGTCCCGGATCGGTCAAGACGGCTATCTGGGACAAGGCGGAGGCCATGTCACTCGACCATCTCGCGGGCACGGTCTGGGAAAAGCCCTACCAAGCCTTCCACGACTATATGATCCGTGAAGGACGTCGTGGCCTCGAACCTCAGGATGTCGGGAAGGTGGTTGTCCGGGCATTAACGGCAGCGCGACCCAAAACGCGCTATCCCGTCGTGAAAGGAAAATTTTTCAATTTCACCTTGCCAACGATGCTGCCGGCACGGCTTGTCGATAGAATGCTGGGTCGGCAACTCGGCCTGCTGCCACCCGCACGGCCTGATTGATGACGACCCTGAAGGTTAGCTCGGTCGGCTGCCGGTCAGCACGGCGACGCTTGTCTCGCCCCTTCGCTGCGCTCCGGGCAAACTCAGCCGTCCCTACCCCAGCGCCCGGGCCACGGCATGGGCGACCATCACATCGAGATGCGCGCCGCCGCCGTTCTTGAAGACGGTGATGGCGTCGTCGCTCGTCCGTCCGGCTTTGCCCTGAACGAGTGCATGCAGATCGCCCAGAATGTTGTCGCGGGAGATCGCACCGCTTTCGAGCGGGATCGTCACCTCGCCGATATGGCCGATGGTCGTCGCAAAACTGTCGACGAACAAATCGCCCCGCTGAAGCGTCTCGTCATCCGCCTCGCGCATCGCGGGCGTATAGGCGCCGACGAGATCGACATGGGTGCCGGGCTTGATCAGCCTGCCCTTGATCAGCGGTTCCTGCGTCATGGTGGCCGAGCAGAGGAGATCCGCTTGCGGGACCGCCGCATCGAGATCGGCCTCGTAGCGCGCATCGATCCCGGCTTCGATGAGACGCCCAGCCAGCGCTTCCCCCCGCTCCGCGTTACGGTTCCAGACAATGACAGTCTCGATGGAAGGGCGAACGCTCCGATGCGCCTCGACCAGCGGTCCGGCCATCGACCCCGCGCCCACCATCAGCATGGTGCAGATATCTTTTCGCGCCAGGCAATCCGCACCGAGCGCCGAATCGCCCGCGGTCTTCCATCCGGTCAGATCGACCCCCTCGAGCACCGCTTCGACATGGCCCGACGCTTCGTCGAAAAGCAATACCTGTCCCTGTACCGAAGGTTTGGGAACATCAAGCGTGGGATTGTCCGGATAGATGGTCACCGCCTTGGTCCCGGAAGCGAGACCAGCGATCCAGGCGGTACGCACCAGCATTTTCCGGTTGCCGTTTTCGAGCAGGCTGTCACGCAGGATGGCCGGTTCACGCCGGTGCCCGTCGCGCATGGCTTCGACGATCATCGGCCACGAACAAACGGTCTCGATATCCTTGCCGGCAATAATGCGCACACTGAAACTCCCTCTTGAAAATCAGCCGGAAGCATGACCGTTCGACAGGGCGAGATCAAGCCGGAGCCGACAAAGAGCGATCACGGCGGGATGCAAAATCGAATCTGGAATCAGACACTTGCGCGCCCGAATTGAATCGGATGCGCAACGGATTGAATCAGCTTCTCAAGCGGGAGCCGACCGCTCAGGCGGTCAGTTGCAAGTGCTCGACACGCGCGGGTTCGAAGACGATCGGCTTGAACTTCGCGATCGACGATTCGGCTGTTTCAAGGCCGAAGGCCACGTCGATCTGGCCGACCGACATGCTGTCTTCATAGTGCATGTTGGCGCCGAACTTGCGGGCGAGTTCGCGCATGGCGATATTCTGCGGTCCGGTTTCGACGATCACCGTGTGGACGTCGTTTTCCTTCGCGGCTTCCAGAAGCGCCGTGATCAGCAGTGTACCGATGCCCTTGCGGCGGAAGCAGGAAGCGACGGAAAAGGCCGATTCGCCAAAACCGTCGGGTGTGCCGCCTTCGCAATGCAGTTCGGAGACCGCAACCAGATGGCCGCCGTCGAAGGCGCCCAGAACGATCGCCTCATCAAGGGATTTCTCGACATAATTGACGAGCCAGTGATCCGAGACCACGCCGTTGAAGCGATCGCGGAAGTCATCGAAATTCAGTTCATGGAGATGTGCGATGAAGGTATCGCGATCCCGCGGCTCGAGCCGCCGGATGGTCAGTTCGGTCTGGCCCGGCGCTGCGACGTGCCAAGGCAGCTGAAGTACTCTGAAGACCATGACGCCTTCCCCTGCTGACCTCCCGAATTCCAATTGCAGGCTTTATTGTGCATTGCAACAGAAGACACAATGCACAATTCCGCATAGCTGCCCTACTTTCTGCGAGGGTCAAAAAAATCCACTCAGAAGAATGCCTGAATGCCCGTCTGCGCCCGCCCCAGAATAAGCGCATGAACGTCGTGCGTTCCCTCATAGGTATTCACAGTCTCGAGGTTCTGCGCGTGGCGCATCACATGGTATTCCGCCTGGATGCCATTACCGCCATGCATGTCGCGGGCCATACGCGCGATATCGAGCGCCTTGCCGCAATTGTTGCGTTTGACGAGCGAGATCATCTCAGGCGCCATGTCGCCCGAATCCATAAGCCGGCCGACGCGCAGCGAGCCCTGCAGGCCGAGCGCGATTTCCGTCTGCATGTCGGCGAGCTTCTTCTGGAAGAGCTGGGTACCGGCCAACGGCTTGTTGAACTGCTTGCGGTCGAGACCGTATTGCCGGGCACGGAACCAGCAATCCTCGGCTGCGCCCAACACACCCCAGGAAATGCCGTATCGCGCGCGGTTGAGACAGCCGAAAGGCCCCTTGAGGCCCGAGACGTTAGGCAGCAGCGCTTCTTCGCCGACCTCGACATTGTCCATCACCACCTCGCCGGTGACGGAAGCACGCAGCGACAGCTTGCCGCCGATCTTCGGCGCAGACAGACCCTTCATGCCTTTCTCGAGAATGAAGCCACGGATCTGGTTGTCATGGGCTTCCGACTTGGCCCACACGACGAACACGTCTGCGACCGGGGAATTGGAAATCCACATCTTCGAACCGTTCAGAACGTAACCGCCATCGGTCTTCTTGGCCCGCGTCTTCATCGAACCGGGATCGGAGCCCGCATCCGGCTCCGTGAGACCGAAACAGCCGACCCACTCCCCGCTCGCGAGCTTCGGAAGATACTTCTTGCGCTGCTCCTCGCTGCCGTAGGCATTGATCGGGTACATCACCAGCGACGACTGCACGCTCATCATGGAACGATAACCGGAATCGATGCGTTCGACCTCACGGGCGACCAGCCCGTAGGACACATAGCCGGCGCCCGCACCGCCATAGTCCTCGGACACGGTAACACCCAGGAGGCCGGCTTCACCCATTTCAGCGAAGATGTCGCGGTCAACGGTTTCGTTGAGATAGGCGTCTGTGACACGCGGCGCGAGCTTGTCGGAGGCAAACGCGGCCGCCGCGTCACGGATCATCCGCTCGTCGTCTTCCAGCTGGGTATCCAGGAGGAACGGGTCATCCCAGTTGAACACGTTCTTGCTGGCGGTGGTCGGGCTATCCATGGTCGTTCCTCTCAGCGCATGTCAATGCTTCGTTATCCGGTTGGCCGGAGTGTTGATTTCGGATACCGCTTTACGCCGCCGGGAAACAGGGTTTTCCGCCGAGAGATCGATTTTTTCCTCAATGCGCAAGGCGGACAGCGCAAGCGCCTAATTAGAACTCGACTAATGAGTACATTCGGACTTACCATCATGCGTCATACTTTTAACAATTGGCGACATTTTCGACTTCGGTAATGTTACACGACATCGAAGTATCGGCGGGCATGGCGGCGTCAGTCATGAGATGCGCGAAAGAGAGAGGCGTCGACGCGGCGCCGATCGCGAACGCGTGCGGATTGAACCCTCGCGACTTCTCGCAGGTTACCAAACGCATCAGCCTTCCGAATCTCTGCCGGCTTCTCGAAACTCTGGCCGCATTGACAGGCGATCCCTGCTTCGGGCTGAACGCCGGCGCATCTTTGGAGAAAGGTGCATCGGGCATCATGGGTTTCGCGTTGATGCACGCCCCTACGGCTGGACATGCGGTCGATCTGGTCAAGAACAGCTTTCGCAAGTTCGATACGGCCACGATGTACTATTTCCACGAGACCGAGACTGAGACCCGCATCGAATGGACCTACTCGCCGCTCATCGTACGGCGCAGCCAATATGTCGATCTCGCCTATGTGGCCGCGGTTGCACATTTTCGCACGATTCTTGGCCCCGGCTTTCAGCGCGTAAAAGCGGAAATCGAGACGGAGAGACCCAGGAACCCATCACTTTACAAGGAGTATATCGCCAAAAACCTGCGGTTCGGCGCTCCTGTGAACTCCTTCACCATTCCCAATGACGAGCTTGGTCGCGTCAACCCGGAAGCCGACCCCCGTCTTTTCGAGGTCCTCCGGGAACAGATGGAATCACTGCCGAATCTCGAAGGTTATGGCGTAGACCCGGTGCAGACTGTCCGCCAGATCGTCGAGCACACCCTGGGGCAACAGCAGCCGTCCCTCACGGAACTCGCAAACCGGACAGGCATGAGCGAGAGAACGCTGCAACGGCGGCTGGCGGAAGCGGATACCAGCCTGCACGAAATCATCGATGACAGCCGCCGCGATCTCGCCGAGCAGCTGCTCACCGAAACCGATCTCAGCCTTTCGCAGATCAGTGAGCGCCTGGGGTTCTCCGCGTCAAGCGCATTCACCCGTTCCGCCTCGCGTTGGTTCGGGACGTCTCCGAGCCTTTTCCGACGCCAGCGAATGGCTTCAGTCGCACGTTCTGGATCAAATGAGTAAAATTTTACCTATTGGTCAGTTATCGGCGTGCACTGTCAATGAAATCTCCCGCCGAATCCCCCATATCCCGCTCATTCAAGACTGCGCGTAACTTTGCGCCGAGAGCGCATCACGCCCGCCGCCCAACCTGAGCGATAAGAAGCCCCCATTTCGGAGCCCCCCAAGCTTCCGACGCGGCGTCTTCGGCATCGTTCTTTTAGTGCTTGGCGCGACATCTGCAGCAGGGATGACCGTCCCTGTGACGGATGTCTCGCGCCGAAGGATGTGCAATGAATCATGCAGACAGACCTTCGCGTATCCCCCTCACGCGTACAGAACTGAAGTGCCTCAGATATGTTGCCCAGGGATGGAGCGACGACGAGATCGGCAGAAGTCTGATTCTCTCCAAGCAGGAGGTGGAATCAGTGCTGACCAACACGATCAACAAGCTCGGCACGCCCAATCGTTCCGCCGCAGTCGCCAAGGCGGATCGGCTCGGGCTATTCAGCGAGAGCCTGTCGGGCAACCCCTATCCGGAAGCGACGGATCACAAGAAGTGGTCGTAGTCCGCAACGAGCAGATGAACGGGATCGGTGTCCTCGACGATCGTTGAGAAGCGCCCGACGGGTTCAGCGAAAATGTTGTCGGTGAGATCGTCATTGACGGTGGAAACCTCGCCGATCAATACGTCGCCGCCCTCGCCCCAGAAGGCATGCCACTGACCGGGAAGAAGCGTCACGCTCTCACCTGGCGACAGGCTCAGCTTGTCGCCCGCCTTGAGCTTGCGCATGGTCCCGTCCGTCAGCACCTCCACCGGGGCCTCGCGATCGATCTGCCCGTCGGGTGTCGAGGAAAACAGTTCGATCACCAGCTTGCCGCCGCCGCGGTTGATGATGTCCTCGGCCTTCAGCGCATGCGTATGCATGGGCGAAATCTGGTTTTCGCGGCTGATCATGATCTTTTCGGCATAAAGCATGCCCTTGCCCGCCTTCAGATCATCGACCGAGCCATTGCGCACCGTGAAAAGGAACAGGCCGAGTTCATCGAACTTGCCCTGCCCGTAATCGGTAATGTCCCAGCCCAGCCGCGACTGCTTGATCAGCGACGAATCATCGCTCACGCGGCGCTTCATCTCCTCAGGAGACCAATAGGCGAAGGGTGGCATGACATAGCCGAATGACCGGATGAACCGATCACCCTCGAGCAGGATTTCATTGACTTTACTGCGCTCCACGGTCCCCTCCCGGATAAATGGCGCTGAAATGACGGTTGATGCTGACCAGGCCCTACGGCTCCGTCAGCTTCCCATGTGCCAGGGACCGTGGTTTTCGCCCTTGCCGTCGATCCGCTCGAAGCCGTGCGCTCCGAAGAAGTCGCGCTGCGCCTGGATGAGATTGGCGGTACCGCGTGCCCGGCGAAGCTGGTCGAAATAGGCGACCGCGGACGACAGTGCCGGAACCGGAAGCCCCTTGCGAACCGCTTCGGCCACGACGGTGCGAAGCGCGCCGTCGGTCTCTTTCACGATGCGCGAGAACTCGGGTGTCATGACAAGATTTGCCACGTCGGGGGTCTTGGTGAAGGCCTCGGAGATCTCGTCGAGGAAGCGGGAACGGATGATGCAGCCCGCGCGCCAGATCTTGGCAATGATCGGCATCGGCAGATTCCAGCCGAATTCCTTCGACGCGGCGGCCATGACTGCGAATCCCTGTGCATAGGCAGCGACCTTGCCCGCGAGCAGCGCCTGTTCCAGAAGCGCGACAGCGTCTCCGCCGGCCTCGAAACTGCCGAGATCCGGGCGTCCGAGAAGATCTTCGGCTTCAGCGCGAAGGCCTGTCATGGCAGACAGGCTCCGTGCACCGACCGCCGCCTCAATCGCGGAGGCCGGAACGGCCATCTGTTGGCTTTCGATCGCCGACCAGCGACCGGTGCCCTTCTGACCCGCCGCATCCAGAATGATGTCGACAAGCGGCTTGCCGGTCTTGTCGTCCTCGGTGGCGAGCACCTTGGAGGTGATCTCGACCAGGAATGAATCGAGCGGACCGGAATTCCAAGCATCGAAGACACCAGCCATCTCAGGCGCCTTCATGCCCATGCCGTCACGCATGATGCCGTAGATCTCGGCGATCATCTGCATATCGGCATATTCGATGCCGTTGTGGATCGTCTTGACGAAGTGACCCGCACCGTTCTCCCCGAGCCAGGCGGCACAGGGCTCGTCGTTGAATTTTGCGGAAATGGCATTGATGACGTCGCTGACCCGGTTCCAGGAGGCTTCCGTGCCGCCGACCATGATCGACGGTCCGAAACGCGCGCCTTCCTCACCACCCGACACACCCATGCCGATGAAGGTCAGCCCCGTATCCTTGAGTTCCTCGAAGCGACGCATAGTATCGCGGAAATTGGCGTTGCCGGCGTCGATGATGATGTCGTTGTTTTCCAGAAGCGGCTTGAGCGCGGCGATCTGCTGATCTACCGGGTCACCGGCCTTGATCATGATGATCACCGGCCGCGGCGGCCGGATGGCGGCCACGAATTCCTCGAGTGATCCGGTCGGGATGATCTTGTCGGAGAGTTCACCTGCGCCCGCTGCGAATTCGCGCGTGCGCTCCTCGGTCCGGTTATAGACGGCGACATCAAAGCCGTGATCGGCGATATTGAGGGCGAGGTTTGCACCCATGACACCCAGACCGATGACACCAATTTCCGCTGAGGCCATGTTTCTCTCCCTTTGGAATTTTGCAGAACTATAGGCGGGAGACACGCCGGCGCAAAGCCGGACCTGTCAGGTAAAGGGACATGGAAGCCCGGACGCTTTTCGTCAAGTCCCGAGTTTACCCCCGTTGCTTGCGGGGCACCTTGTCCTTGGCCAGTTTGTCCTTGGCCGGCTTGTCCTCGCCGTCATCGAGCACACGCCAGGCCGCACCCTCGAGATCCTCGTACTGGCCGTTCTTGAGCGACCACAGAAAGGCGCCGAGACCCAGGAGCCCGAGAAAGAGCGCGGCGGGAATGAGGATGAAAAGATTGGTCACGCTGTGACCCCTGCGCTGCCGGCAAGTCCGGAGGCATCGGCATCGCGCATTTGCTTCCCGGCCGGCTCGACGGCGAGCTTCGTATCGGAATGCCGCCATTTGAGGCGCATCGAATTGAGAACCACAATCACCGAGGATGACGACATGGCAATCGCGGCAACCAGCGGCGACGCGTGGCCGAGAACGGCGAGCGGAACGGCGATCAAGTTGTAGAGGATGGCGAGCGCGAAATTCTGCCGGATCAGCCGGTTGGCGCGCTGCGAGATCGACAGCGCGACGGGCACGGCTTCCAGACTGTCATGCAGGAACACGAAGTCGGCGGCCTGTCGCCCGACATCGGCGGCACTCGCGGGCGCCATGGAGACAGAGGCGGCGGAAAGTGCCGGCGCATCGTTGAGGCCGTCACCGACCATGATGACCTTGCGGCCTTCCTCGCGCAGTGCCTCGAGGCGCGCGACCTTGTCGGCGGGCAGCGCCCGCGACAACCAGCTCGTCAGCCCGAGCTGTTTGGCCAGAAGCGCAACGGGGCGCTCACGGTCCCCGGAAAGCACTTCGGCGACGATACCGCGATCCTTGAGCGACGCGAGCGCCGCTCCGGCCCCAGTTCGAACGGAATCGGCAAAGCGGAAAGTCGCGACTTCCGCACCATTGTGCGAGAACACGACTTCCGAACCGCCATCATCCGCGTCCCGGTCATCGGCAAGTGCAAAGCCCGCGCGACCGAGACGGTAGACCCCGCCATCGGCTGTCACGGCTTCCAGGCCTTCACCCGCGATCTCGTTGACGCTGAGCGACGGCAGGTTGACGGCAGAAGCACTCTGTCCGGCAACAGCCAGCGCTTTCGACAAGGGATGGCGCGAATGCTGCGCGATACGCGCGGCGAGCGCCAGGTCGCGTGCGGCCACTTCGTCGGCATTGAGCAGAACCGGTTTGCCCCTGGTGAGCGTTCCGGTCTTGTCGAAGACGGCGTAATCGGCTTCCGCAAGACGCTCCATGGCCGAGCCGTCCTTGACCATGATGCCGTTCTCGAAGAGTCGGCCTGCGGCAATCACCTGAACCACCGGCACGGCAAGGCCGAGAGCGCAAGGACAGGTGATGATGAGAACGGAGACCGCTATCAGCGTCGCCTGACGCCAGTCGCCGGTCGTCGCGATCCAGCCGACGAACGTGAGGAGCGCCAGGATGTGAACCACCGGCGCATAGATCGACGAGGCCCGGTCGGCGAGACGACGATAGCCGGCGCGTCCGCTTTCGGCCGCTTCCATCATCGAGACCATTTCCGCCAGGAAGGAATCGCGCGCCGCACGTGTCGCTGTGACGATCAGGCTGCCCGTCAGATTGAGCGTGCCGGCTGGCACCTCCATCCCCGCTTCGACGCGAACCGGATCGCTTTCGCCATTGACCAGCGAAAAATCCATGTCGCCCACGCCTTCGGCAACGACGCCATCGATCGGCGTGCGCTCTCCGGCGGCAAGCGCAATCTTCATACCCGGCTGGATTTCGTCGATCGACATGAAGTCGTGCGATCCGTTCTCGCCGACCACCATCGCACCGCGCGGCGAGAGATTGGCGAGATTGCGCACAGCCGAGCGGGCGCGCTCCCGCATCATGTGGTCAAGTGTACGGCCGCCAAGAAGGAAAAAGAGAAGCGTTAGAGACGCATCGAAATAGGCATGCTCACCATGGCTGAAGGTCTCGAACATCGAGATCGCGTAGGCCAGAAGAACGCCGAGGGTGATCGGCACGTCCATGTTGGCGCGTCCGTGACTGACAGCCTGCCATGCCGAGCGGTAGAAGACCCGACCCGCATAAAGGATCGCCGGCCCGGCAATCAGCGCCGAGATCAGATGGAACATGTCACGGGTGGCATCCTCGGCGCCGGACCAGACCGACACCGACAGAAGCATCACGTTCATCGAGGCAAAGCCTGCGACCGCCAGCGAGCGCAGAAGTTCGCGCAGAACCGGATCGCCCTTCTCGTCCTCGGGTCCGGGAAGGTGCGAGGAATAACCGAGAGCGTGCATTCTCTGCACCGCCGCGGCGATCGTCTTGCCGGCGACAGTCCCCTCACCTTTTGCCACCACCGCAATGCGACGCGTCGAAAGATTGACGCGCGCCCGTTCGACACCCTCGACCTTTGGCAGTTCCTTTTCGAGAAGCGCGATGCAGGCACCGCAATGCACGCCCGGAACGATCAGATCGCATTGGCGCAGACCGTCACCGATCGACCGGCTGGCCAGAGCCAACTCGTCGGCGACCGGCAGAGCCGAGCGCAGGGCGTCGAGTTCCGACGCGCTTTCGGTTCCGGCGGCACAGCAGCTCATTATCTCAGTGTCCCGTCAGCCTTGATATGGATGCGATGGGCGCGCTTGTAGACGGTCTCGCCATCGTCAGTGACGGTGACCTGCGCGATCCATTCGCCCTCGGGCAAGCGCTCCGCGGTCGAGAACCGTCCGTGGCCCTCAGGCGCCAGAACGAGCCGCTCGTCGCCCACCTGCCCGACCGGATGGTGGAAGTTGATCTCCACGATATCCGATGCAATCGGCGCGCCGGTACGATCGGTCAGATCGAGGAAGAAGCCCTTTTCGGAGGCATCAAGCTTGACCGCATAGCCGAGCGCGTTGATCGCCTTCATCTCCGCAGCCTTGTCGTTGAACTCCTGACTGGCGACATAGGTGTTCTCGACGACCAGCCCCGTCCAGGTCGTGATCGCGAAGCGCGCCATGATCAGATTGACGGTGATGATCGTGCCGAAGAAGAGAAACAGCACACCGAACATGTGGTAGCCGGTAAAAACCTTCGGTCGAAAGACGTCCCTGATGAGTTCCATCATTTGCGCTCCGGAGCGTTGAAATTGGCGATGTACGCATCGTGCTCATTGCTCGACTTGTCATCTGCGACGAGCCTGAACTTGGTCACCGCACCCGAAATGTACTCTTTCGGCTGGGTTACATGAAGCTTGATCTCCCGCAGGCGATCCGGCTCGACCTCGATGGCAAGCGACCGGCTTGGCGGCTGATTGATTCCGGGAGCTGTCATTGTCGCCCCCGGCAGCCCCTCGATCGACAGGAAGATCACCCGCGGCTCGGGAATCATGTTCAGCAGCTTTACCGTAAATCCGTTCTGGATGTCGCCATTCGACTGCAGCACATATTGCGGATTGCGGTCATGGAGCACGTTGAGTTCCAGTCGGTCGCGCGACACCAGTGCGATCAGAAGCGCGAAACCGACGACAGACCAGATCAGCAGATAAAGCATGGTCCGCGGACGGAAGATAACCCGCCAGTTAAAGTGCTTGACCTTGTCGTGATAATGCCCGTCCGCATCCCGCACCCGGTTGGGATCGATGGCATGCTTACCGTTATCGGTGGCGATGGCCATGTTCTGCGCGTAATCGGCCAGCGTCGCATAGGCGATCAGCCCGCGATCACGACCGAGCTTGTCCATCACGCCGTCGCAGGCGTCGATGCACAATGCGCATGTAATGCATTCCATCTGCTGGCCGTCACGAATATCGATGCCCATCGGGCAGACAGCTACGCAGGCATTGCAATCCACGCAATCGCCGAGCGTCAGACCTTCGGCCGCCGCCTTCTTGGCGTGCTTGCCGCGCGGCTCGCCGCGCCAGTCGTTGTAGGTCACGACCAGCGAGCTTTCGTCGAGCATCGCAGCCTGGATTCGCGGCCACGGGCACATATAGGTGCAGACCTGCTCGCGCATCAGTCCGCCAAACGTGTAAGTCGTGGCGGTCAGGATACCCACGGTGATGTAGGCGACGGCCGGCGCATGACCGGTAAAGAAGTCAACGAGAAGCGACGGCGCGTCGGCGAAGTAGAAAATCCAGGCACCGCCGGTCGCAACACCGATCAACAGCCAGATCGCGTGTTTGCTGATGCGCTTGGTAAGCTTGCTTGCGCTCCAGGGCGCATCTTCGAGCTTCATCCGCGCGTTACGGTCGCCTTCGATCGCCCGTTCGACAACCAGAAACAGGTCGACCCAGACTGTTTGCGGACAGGTGTAGCCGCACCAGGCGCGCCCGACCGCGGACGTCACGAGAAACAGGCCGAAACCGGCCATGACGAGAAGGCCCGCGACGAAAATGAACTCCTGCGGCCAGATCTCGATGAAGAAGAAGTAGAAGCGCCGGTTTGCCAGATCAATCAGAACCGCCTGATCGGGGGCATATGGACCGCGATCCCAGCGCAGCCAAGGCGTGATGTAGTAGATGCCGAGCGTGATGAACATCACCAGCCACTTGAACTGGCGATAACGGCCCGAGGCCCGCTTGGGGAAGATCTTCTTGCGTGCCTCGTAAAGCGGTTTGCGCTTCCACGCGGCATTGACGGGATCGGCATCGAGCCGCTCGATCTCTTCGGGGGCTTGATCCATTTGGCGGGTCTGAGTGTTCATGGCGCTACCTTATTGATGGCGGCACAATGCCTTCGGGCAAAGGGCAAATCATTGATCAGGGTCAACTAGCGCCTTTAGCCACGCATACTAAATGCGACACGAGTGCACACCTCCCGGCTTTGAGGGGTTTCGCACGTTGAAAGGTCTATTTGTCGCTCCTGACGACAGGGCACGATTCAATTCCCCCTGACCGCCAGAGCGATTGCCACCTTTTTGAGCGATGGCTCAAATGGATGGACAGCCCGTTTTACCTTCCCCATACTCGCTCCCGGTGCCCATGCACCCAAAGGGGAGACAAGTATCATGGATCCGATTATCGACTTTCTGAATACGATATTCTGGGGCTACGTTCTCATATACGGACTGCTTGCAGTCGGCATTTTCTTCACAATCCGCCTCGGTTTCATTCAATTCGTGCACTTCCCGGAGTTTTTCCGCGTTGTGCTGGGATCAAGCGAATCCGACAAATCCGGCATCACGCCGCTTCAGGCGCTGACCGTCAGCCTCGCCTCACGCGTGGGCACCGGCAACCTCGCAGGTGTTGCCGTCGCTCTGACGCTCGGCGGTCCCGGTGCGATCTTCTGGATGTGGATGGTCGCGCTCGTCGGGATGGCGACCGCCTACGCGGAAAGCACCCTCGCCCAGCTCTACAAGACACGCAACGAGGAAGGAAATTACCGCGGCGGTCCCGCCTTCTACATCGCCCGCGGACTGCGCGCGCCCTGGGCCGGCGGCATCTTCTCGGTCTGCCTGATCATTTCCTTCGGCCTCGTCTTCAACGCCGTGCAGGCCAATTCGATCGCCGGCGCAGTGGAAACCGCCTTCGGCATTCCGACATTCGCCTGCGGGATCATTCTCGCGGTTCTGGCCGGTATCGTCATTTTCGGCGGCATCAAGCAGATTGCCCGCGTTGCCGAAGTGGTGGTGCCATTCATGGCCATCGCCTATCTCGCGGTGGCGATCATTATCGTCATCATCAACATCTCGGCGGTTCCCGGTGTGATCGGAATGATCATCTCCAACGCGTTCGGCGTGCAGGAAGCCGCGGGCGGTGTAACCGGAGGCCTGGCCGCAGCCATGCTCAACGGCGTTAAGCGCGGCCTGTTTTCCAACGAAGCCGGCATGGGCTCGGCACCGAACATTGCAGCCGTTGCCACGCCTGATCCGCACCACCCGTCATCACAGGGTCTCGTTCAGGCGCTCGGCGTCTTCATCGATACGCTGCTGATCTGTTCGGCCACCGCCTTCATGATCCTTCTCTCCGGAGTCTACACACCGGGCATGGAGACAACGGGCACCGAACTGACCCAGCTTGCGCTCGACGCGCATATCGGCACCGCAGGCACCTATTTCGTGGCGATCGCGATCTTCTTTTTCGCCTTCACCTCGATCATCGGTAACTACTCCTATGCCGAAAACGCGCTGACCTTCCTGCATCTGGGCAACAAGAGCGGGCTCACAGTCATGCGCATCCTTGTACTGCTCATGGTGCTCTGGGGCTCGGTGCAGAGCGTGGCGACGGTGTTCAACGCCGCCGATGCCTCGATGGGCCTGATGGCAACGATCAACCTGATCGCGATCGTCCTGCTCTCCGGCACCGTGGTGAAGCTGACGAAGGACTACTTCGCGCAGCGCAAGGCCGGCCGGACGCCGATCTTCCATTCAGCCGACTACAACGAGCTGAGAGGCAAGATCGACGACACGATCTGGCATCGCGACAACGCCTGACAACGAAAATGGCCGTGACGGTTTCCCGCCACGGCCATTTTCCGGAACGACTTGTCGTCTTGCTTACTGACCGCCACCCAGCGAGTGGACGAAGACGGCCAGCTGCTTGACGGTCGTATCTCCGAGGCGCGAACCCCAGGCCGGCATCACGCCGTGCTGCGGGTTACGGACCTGAGAGGCAACGCCGGCTTCCGTGCCGTCATAGAGCCAGATCGCGTCCGCAAGGTCCGGCGCGCCGAAGTCCTTGTCGCCCTGCGCGTTCTCGCCGTGGCAAGCGACGCAGTTCTCTTCAAAGACGACCTTGCCGGGCTCAACGAGCGCCTCGTTCGACGGCGTGCCCGACAGGCTGATCACGTAGGCTGAAACCTCCCTGATCTGCTCAGGCTCGAGCATGTCGCCGAAAGCAGGCATCTCGGAGAATCGCGCATCGTCATCCTGATCGTTACGGATGCCGTGGGTAATGGTGGTGTAGATCTCGTCGATCGAACCGCCCCAGAGCCAGTCGTCATCGTTCAGGTTGGGATAGCCGGCCGAGCCCTGCGCGCCGGAACCGTGGCACTGCACGCAGTTGACCTTGAAGGCTGCCGAGCCGCCGGCAATCGCGAACTGCAGGAGTTCGGGATTGGCTTCGATTTCGGCGACCGGAGTCTGCGCGATCTGCTCGACCAGAGAGCCCTGGGCCGTCTTGGCGGCTGCGAGTTCCTCGGCCACATCGGCGCGGCTCGAGTAACCGAGGACGCCCTTCGTGTTTTCCGAGATCATCGGAATGGCCGGATACAGGATCACGTAGCCGATGGCCCAGACGATGGTGGCGTAGAAAGTCCAGAGCCACCACCGCGGAAGGGGATTGTTGAGTTCGCGAATACCGTCCCAGACGTGGCCTGTCGTTTCGACGCCCGAGACTTCATCAACGTGTTTGTCGGACATGTCTCAGTCCTCCTCTCTGAAGGGAATGCTGGCCGCGTCCTCGGCATTCTTGCGATTGCCGGGACGGAAGACGAAGAAAACGGCTCCGACGAAGAAGAGGACCATGAGCAACAGTCCCCAGCTGTCGGCGAATTGCCGCATGGCTGTATAGGTTTCCATTGCTCCCTCCTTACCGGTAACCGGATGCGTCGTCGTAGGTCGAGAAATCGACCAGGGTGCCGAGCATCTGCAGATAGGCGATCAGGGCATCCATCTCGCTCAGCTGCGCCGGATTGCCGTCGAAGTCGCCCAGGACGGCCTTCGGGTAGCGTTCCTCGAGACCGGACGTGTCGGCATCGGGGTCAGCCTGTGCGCGAAGATCAAGCTCTGCGTTCTCGATCATCTCGTCCGTATAGGGCACACCCACCATCACGCTGGCTTTGAGGTTGGCCTCGACATTGGCCACCGTGAGCGGCGTTTCCTTCAGGAAGGAATAGCTGGGCATGATCGATTCCGGCACCACCGAGCGCGGCTCGTTCAGGTGGTCGACGTGCCACTCGTTCGAGTAGCGGCCGCCCACACGCGCCAGATCCGGCCCGGTACGCTTGGAACCCCACTGGAACGGGTGGTCGTACATCGATTCCGCGGCAAGGCTGTAATGGCCATAGCGCTCGACCTCGTCCCGGAACGGGCGGATCATCTGGCTGTGGCAATTGTAGCAGCCTTCACGGATGTAGATGTCGCGACCGGCCAGTTCGAGCGGCGAGTACGGACGCATGCCCTCCACCTTCTCGATGGTGTTCTCGAGGTAGAAGAGCGGAGCGATTTCGACGATGCCGCCGATGGTGACGACGGCGAGCGCCCCCACCATCAGCAACGTCGCGTTGCGTTCAAGGATTTCGTGTTTATCCAGAAAAGCCATCTCTCAGGCCTCCTTATTCAGCGGGTGCGAGTGCGGGTTCGGCGCCGGGGATCGGTGCCTCTTCGCGTTCGCGTCCGATGATTGTCATGTAGATGTTGAAGGCCATGATGATGCCGCCCGTCAGGTACATCAGGCCGCCGACGGCGCGCAGGATGTAGTAGGGCTTCATCGCAGCAACCGATTCAGCGAACGAGTAAACCAGGAAGCCCTGATCGTTGTACTCGCGCCACATCAGACCCTGCTGGATACCGGCAACCCACATCACGGCGGCGTAGAGCACGATGCCGAGAGTTGCGAGCCAGAAGTGCCAGTTGACCATGCGCAGCGAATAGAGACGGTTGCGACCCCACAGTTTCGGAGCAAGGTAGTACATTGCGCCGAAGGAGATCATGCCGACCCAGCCCAGAGCGCCGGAGTGCACGTGACCGATGGTCCAGTCCGTATAGTGGCTGAGCGAGTTGACCGCCTTGATGGACATCATCGGACCTTCGAAGGTCGACATGCCGTAGAAGGCCACCGCAATCACCATCATGCGGATGATCGGATCGGTACGGATCTTGTCCCATGCGCCCGAGAGCGTCATCAGACCGTTGATCATGCCGCCCCAGGAAGGCATCCACAGCATGATGGAGAAGACCATGCCGAGTGTCTGCGCCCAGTCGGGCAGAGCGGTGTAGTGCAGGTGGTGCGGACCGGCCCAGATGTACAGGAAGATCAGCGCCCAGAAGTGGATGATCGACAGGCGGTAGGAGTAGACCGGACGGCCGGCCTGCTTGGGGATGAAGTAATACATCATGCCCAGGAAGCCTGCGGTCAGGAAGAAGCCCACGGCGTT
>CEQK01072135.1_pt1 | contig 25712 bp, 23 predicted proteins | sample 531051 | NCBI WGS metagenome assembly CEQK01 (sample SAMEA2621229, study PRJEB7988) | marine metagenome | biome: marine biome (ENVO:00000447); feature: deep chlorophyll maximum layer (ENVO:xxxxxxxx); material: "saline water (ENVO:00002010), including plankton (ENVO:xxxxxxxx)" | depth 150 m
CCTCCCCGCCCAGCGCATCTCGCAGAACGCGCAACTCCTCGAGCGAAGCGTGGGGGCTGCCAATGGCAATCAGGTCCACCGCCTCCGGTCCGTAGTTCAGTCGCGCCCACGCCTCACGCAAGTCCTCGCGTGTGACATTGATCGTTACAGCGTCCGGCAAGGGTTGCAGATCGGCCTCCGGCGTTACGCCTTCGATATGGAGCATCGGCGCCGCCGACATGGTGCCGAACGCGGCGCAGAGTGCCTTGAGATCGTCGGGTCCGGGTCCGGCTTCCGCCAGCCCTTTGAGAAGCGAAATGCGGTCGGGTGCACGGGCTCCCGCGACATAGCCGACGAGCGGCCAGAAGGCGTCGTCGACCTGTTCCGGCACATTGATTTCGAGGATGACGGCCGGCCTGCGGTGTTCATCGAGATAGGCGCCCGAACGTGGCGCGCGCCCGGTTATCGCGATACAGAGATCGAGAAAATCGGGGTGTTTCGTGGTGCGTGCGCCGAGGACCGTATTGGCGAAGACGACGGCGTTGGATTCGGCCCAGGCAATCGCTTCGGCCTGTTGCGGCGCGGTTTCGAGCAGATAGGGCGCGCAGGTGAAGGTCGGTGCACAGCCCATCTCGACATAGGCATCGGCCAGACGCTGCGCGGGGTTGCCGAAATCCGGATCCATCCCCTGCCCGCGCCAGTTTTCCCGGTCGACGGAGATTGCATTCATGGTCGTAGGCACCGAGACCTTGGCGCCGAGTTCAATCATCCTTTCGGCAAAGGTCAGGTTGGCCGGGCTCGCATAGATGCAGCCGTCGATATGGGCCTGGGTGACAGGCACCAGCGCGGTCGCGCCCTGCTGGGCAGCCATGGCGCATATCACCCGCATGGCGACCGCTGCCGCCTCCCCCTCGAGACCTTCAAGCATGGCGCGTTCGTCATCGGTGAGATCGAGTTCAGTCGCGTCTGGTGGTACGACCGGCAGTTTAAAATCACCGGAGATGATAAGGTCATCTTCGATGGCGATCTCGTCATTCAGCGAGAGCTTTTCGAAAACCTCCTGCGAGACGCGCAAGACCGGCAGGGACCTGTCGAACATCTCGCCGGCCACCAGCGCACCGAGCGTCAGGACATCCTCGGGTTCCGAGAAAATGATCGCCGCGGGTCCGCGGCCGCTCAGAACGAGGTCGAGCAGAACGCCGGACCCGGTGCTCGACCCGCGGCTCAGCGGCAGCATCAGGATCGCGCCCGAAATGCTGCACCCCTTCAGCGGATGCGAGGCGTCGATGACCAGCGCCGTGGCCGGATCGACCCCACCCCAGAAGCTCAGCGGCTCGGTGCTGGCAACGACCGGGCCTTCCGCCCGACCGGGGATGATTGTAATCGCGTCTGTCACTGGCGGGTCCTTCATGGCGGTGACCCAGCTTAGGAGCAAAAGACAGCAAACCACAAATGAAAACGGCGGCAGACCACTTGGCCCGCCGCCGTGTAGACAGTCAGTCGATTTGATCAGCCGAGATTAGCCGACCAATCCGAATACCAGGTGCGGAACAGCTTGTACTGCGCCTCGACATAGTTGCGCTGGGCATCGTCGAGTGCATCGGTCTCATTGAAGTGCAGCTCGTATTCGCTCTCGCCGTTCAGCACGAGCAGATACTTGTAGAAGAGGACGAGATCCGGGCCTTCGTCGAAGGAGGAGAGAACGCCGAGCGCGCTTTCCAGTTCGAGCGCCTGGGCGCGGGCCTTCACGTCGCCCTCAGCCGCCTTTTCACAAAGTGCCACAAGGTGAAGAACTTCCTTCGGCAGCGCATTGCCGATGCCGGTGATCGCTCCGCCGGCGCCGCAATTGACGAAACCGTGGAACACGGTGGTATCGACGCCAACCATCAGGGTTACTGAGTCGTCGCGCGACGTGATGTTCTCTGCGGCGTAACGCAGATCCGCCGCACCGCCGAATTCCTTGAAGCCGATCAGGTTGGGGTGCTCGGCACGCAGGGCAAAGAAGAGGTCGGCGCGGGTGGCAAAGCCATAATACGGGCTGTTGTAGATGACAGCCGGAAGCTCGGGCGCGGCAGACAGAATCGCCTTGAAGTGCGCCTTCTGTGCCGCAGGCGAGGAACCGCGGGAGAGAACGCGCGGGATAACCATGAGACCCTTGGCACCAACCTTGGCAGCATGCGCGGCGTGAGCAACAGCCGAGGCTGTATTCACCGCGCCCGTGCCGACGATCACCGGAACGCCAGCTTCAGTCAGGCGGGCCACGCCTTCCATGCGCTGCGCGTCGGTCAGAAGCGGCCAGTCACCCATCGATCCGCAATAGACGACGGCAGACATGCCGGCCTCGATCAATTCCTTGCCCTTGCGGACAAGCGCATCGAAATCCGGAGTACGATCAGCCTTGCAGGGCGTCATCAGGGCCGGAATGCAGCCGGTGAAAATGGAATCGTTCATGGGACTCTCTTCTTAAGGTTGTTAGTCAGACTATCAGAAACCGACGATTTTCGAAGGCAGCCAGGTCGATAGGGCCGGGAACAGCGCGACGAGAGCGAGGGTGAGGATCTGCAGGATGATGAAGGGGACGACACCCCGGCACATCTGGCCGTAGGTCATGTCCTTCGGCGCGATGGATTTCAGATAAAAAATGGACGAGGCCATCGGCGGCGTCAGGTAGCTCGTCTGGATGACGACGATCATCATCGTGCCGAACCAGACCGGATCGATGCCCGCCTGCCGGATGAAGGGCGTGAAGAGCGGTACCGTAATCAGCACGTTTGCGGTCCAGTCGAGCACGAAGCCGAGAAGAAGCACGATGATCAGGAACAGCACGATCATGCCGGCATCTCCGAAGCCGGAGAGCTCGACCATGGAGCGGATCAGCCGCGAGCCGCCATTGGCTGCAAACGTCCCCATGAACATGGTGCCTGCCGCGACGATCAGGAGGATCATTGCCGAGATGCGCACGGTGATCGCAAGGGAATCGAACAGCATCGGCAGTGAGAATTTGCGATAGACGATGGCGAGGATCGTCGCGCCCAGCGCCCCAACGGAAGCCGCTTCGGTGGGCGAGGCAATGCCAGCCAGAAGCGAGCCGAGAACGGCGAAGATCAGCGCCACGATCGGCAGCAGTGACGTGACGGTCAGCTTCATCTTCTCGCCGAGAGGTACGTCGGGCTCGATGTTTTCCTCGGCGGGTTCGGGCGGTGCGACGACACCCTGAATGATGAGATAGACGATGAACAGGCCGACCATCAGCAGGCCAGGCAACATCATCCCGGCGAGCAGTTCGCCCACCGACATCTGCGCGAGCGATGCGTACATGACAGCGATGACTGAGGGGGGAATCATCGTGCCAAGCGAACCGCCCGCGCAGATGGTTCCTGCGATCTGGCTGTTGCGAAAGCCACCGCGCTGCATGGCGGGAATGGCCATCATGCCGATCATGACTTCGACGGCCCCAACGACTCCGGCTGCGGCCGCAAAGACCGCGCCCATGGCGATCGTTGCGACTGCGAGCCCGCCCGGCAGACGCGTCATCCATATCTGCATGACGCGGAAGAGGCGCTCGGCAATCCCCGAACGCTCCAGTATCGCGCCCATCAGCACGAACATCGGGATCGCTGCGAGAATGAAGTTTGTCGAAGCCGAATAGAAGGCCCCATAGAGCTGGCCGAAGGCGTGCGGGCCGAACTTGGCGAGTCCAGCTGCCGCCGAGACGATGGCGAGCGAGAAGGCAATCGGGATCCCGGTGAGAACCAGCACGAAGAGCGCCGGGAACATGAGTGAGGCGATAAGCATCTAATCAGGCTTCCAGTTCGAAGCTTTTGTCATCTTCGCCCATGAGCAGGCGAAGGCCGTGGACGATCTGCTGCATCGTGAGAGCGATCAGTCCGAGTGCGAGGGCCGCGTAGAACGGCCACATGAGTGGCGCCCAGGGACTCACCATCTCGACCTCGGAGGTCTGGAAGGCGCGCCATGTCTTCTCGACGGCGAATTTGGAAAGAAGGCCAAAAATCGGTGCAATGACGAAGATGAAGAGGAGGCCCTCGTACCAGCGACGGAACTTCGGGTTCATCTTCTGGGCGAGAAAATCGATCCGGACGTGACCGTCTTCCTTCAGCGTGTAGGCGGCGCCGAGCACGAAAAGCACGCCAGTCGCCATGTAGGAGATGTCGAAGGCCCAGATGGTCGGCGCGCCGAAGAAATAGCGCGCCACCACTTCGTAGATCATGCTTGCAACGAGTACGACCGTCACCAGCCGCGCCGCCCAGGCGAGGAGGCGGGTAAACGCCTCGACTATTCCGAACAGCTTGGTCATGACGGTCGTCTCCGTTTCAAACTTACTTCTGGTTCCGGATCAGGTAGCTCGATTCCGATTCCCAGAGGCTCTTGAACGACTGATAGTCGGCAAGGATCTCGGACATCGTCTCGTTGCCTTCGGCCTTCTGAGCCTCGGCGGTCTTGGATATCCAGTCGTTGCCAGCGTCGGAGAGTTCCTTCACGAATTCCGGCGACAGGGTGATGATCTCGTTCTTGCCCTTGCGGTATGTGTCCATCGCCACGACATCGTCGCCGTAGAAGTGGATGAGGGCCTGCATGGTCGTCAGCTCGGCAGCCTTTTCAAGCAGCGGCTTGAGATCGTCGGGGAGCGCGTCCCAGGTTTCCTGCTTCATGACGACTTCCCAGAGGAAGGTCGGCTGGTGAACGCCCGGTACGATGATGTACTTGGCGGCTTCGTGGAAACCTTCCGGCATGTTGCCCGAGGGCGGGCCCCATTCGATCAGGTCGACGCCCTTGCGCTGCAGCAGGGTGTAGATTTCACCGGGCGGAACGACGGTCGGCACGGCGCCGAAATATTCGCTCATGACAGCCGCCCACGGACCGGAGGTGCGGTACTTGAGGCCCTTGAGGTCTTCGGCCTTGGTCACCGGCACGTTGGAATGTGCCATGATTTCCGACGAACCGATGCCGACGATGAGGTTTTTCAGGCCATCCTTGGCGCGCAGTTCGGCGAGCTTTTCCTTGCCACCCTTCTCGTAGATCCAGGTGATGAAAGCTTCGGGCCCCATGCCGCCCGGAAAGCCGGCGAAGATGGCGTTGGTCGGGTCCTGATTGACCAGATAGCTCGGGGTCGAGTGGCCGGCCTGGATGATGCCGTCCTTGACGCCGTCGTAAACCTGCAGCGCCGGAACGAGAACGCCCGCGCCGAACGGCTCGATCTTGACGCGACTTTCGGTGAGCGCATCGGCGTTATCGGCAAAACGCTCGAGGAAATTGACGTAGAAGGGCGAACCTTCCGGAACCGAAGTCGGGATCTGCCAGGTCACTTCCTGGGCGACCGCGAACAGCGGCATGAGACTCAGCACTGATACCAGTGCAAACTTTTTCAGTTTGTTGAACATGAAACCCTCTGTGGTTGGCCGCTGCACGGATGCGCGGCCGGTTGGCCTTGTCAGACGAGACAGAGATTCCCCCGAAAGCGATCCCCAGCCGCCCTGTCGTCTTGGAGCGAAGACAGGCTAAATATGCACATTGTATTTTTCTTGTCGACAAAAAATATTTTTGGATGTGAACAGCAGTCGCGAGCGTCAACTCGAAAGCCCGAGACAGAGAAGGTCTTTTTAGAGAGTGAGGTTGGCGTTCAGGCGACGGTCTTCGGTGATGTAGGCCTGGATCTGTCGAACGATCTGCTGTGCATGCTGCTGGGCGATGCGGTCCGCCTTGGCCACGTCGCGATCCTGCACTGCCTGAACCATCTCTTCGTGTTCATCGAGATAGAGTTGCGGCAGTTCGTCGTTGAAGGAGGAATAATAGAGCCTTAGCAGGCGCCGTCCCTCGTCGAGCAGGCGATCGAAAAGCTCCACGTAATAGCGGTTCTTGCCCGCGCGTGCGATCTCGGCATGAAAATCGCGGTTCACCTCGATCATCGCGGGCACGTTCTTTTCGGAGACTGCGTCCTCGTAGCTCTTCTGCAATTCGCGGATACGGACGAGTTCGTTATCGGTGCGATTGGTCGCGGCGAGCCGCGTTGTCACACGGTACATCAGGGTCAGCGCATCGAAGAAATGGGCCAGGTTCTGAAAATCGATCGGCGCCACCACCGTCGATCGGTTGGGCAGCGTGACCACAAGACCTTCACTGGCGAGCTTGACCAGCGCCTCGCGGATCGGCGTTCGCGACATGGAGAAGCGCTCGGTCAGCTTCACCTCGTCGATCGGGCTGCCGGGCTGCATGGTCAAATCGAGGATTTCATGCTTGAGGATGTCGTAGACCGTACCGACACCCTGACCGCGTTTCCGCTTTGCCGGCGTCGCCTCAACTGCTATGATTTCTGCCACGGTTGATCCTCGCTCATTTTCTGTCCTGACCGCGATTCGGATCCTACTCCCTCAAAATACAAATTGTCGACATGGAGACCTGCGTCCCCATGGCGCATGGCGCCCGTTGGCGCGTGGAAGCGGTTTGGCGTATGGATAGCGTCTGATGACCCCGCCCAATCCATCATGACAGAAGACGAGATCGACACAGGGCCGAAGCAGACCTCGGAGGATCGAGGTCGGCTGCGACTGGACCAAATGACGGCACCGGAAGCGACCCGACTCCGCCGCGCTGAATGGCTCATCGTAATTGCCAGTCTCCTGTGGATCGGGCAGGCAGCCGCCGCGGCTATCGTGATCGACGACCTTGTCTCGGGTCAGCCGCATTTCTTCACCGCCCTCTACGGATCGTCGGTCTTCGTTCTCATCGGAATCCTGCGCGCGGCACTTTCTTATCACGCCGGATCGATCACGCTTGCTGCGGCGCAGGCCGCGATCTCGCGCGAACGGGACAAGCTTCTTTCGCGCGAGGCCTTGCGCTCCCCCTTCTCGGAGGATGGGCGTAGTTCGGCCGAAATCGCAGCCCTCACGGCTGACAAGCTTGCGGAGACGGCTCCCTATCTCATCCGCTACCGCCCGGCGATGACGCGGGCGCGGATCGTCCCCGTTGCGATCATTCTCGTCGCCCTGCCCTTCTCCTGGATCGCTTCCCTTATTCTTCTCATCGCCGGACCCCTTATCCCGGTCTTCATGGCGCTCGTGGGCATGGCCGCGCAGGAAGCGAGTGAACGGCAGATGAAGGAAATCGGCTCGATGAACGGGCTGTTGATGGAGCGCATCCGCGCGCTCACGGATCTGCGCCTCATCGATGCCACCGACCGCACGATCCGGGATTTCCGGCGCTCGGCCGAACGCCTTCACCGCAAGACGATGAAGGTTCTGGCCGTCGCATTTCTCTCGTCGACCGTGCTGGAATTCTTCTCCGCAATCGGCGTGGCGCTGATGGCGGTCTATGTCGGCTTTTCACTCATCGGGCAAATCACCTTCGGCGCCTGGTCGGAACCACTCGGCGTCGGCGAAGGTGTCTTTCTGCTTCTGCTCGCGCCCGACTTCTTCCAGCCTTTGCGTGACCTCGCCGCTTCCTGGCACGACAAGGCGCAGGCTGCGGCGGTGGCCGTTGAACTCGATGCTGTCGAAACCGCACCATACGCTCCAATGCTGGGCAGAGGTGTGGCTGCAAAATCACCGGCCCCCGCACTATTGGCGGCCCGCTCGCTGTGCTGGATCACGCCCGCCGGCCAAACGATTGCCTACCCGGATTTCGAACTCGCGGCAGGGCAGTCACTCGCGGTCGTCGGACCGAGCGGGACCGGCAAGTCGAGCCTGCTTGCGCTGATCGCCGGCCTCACACCTGCCGCAGACGGCGCGGTTTGGATCGGCGATCGATCCCTTGACGAGGAGACTGCCGATGGGTGGCGACAACACATCGCCTTCATTCCGCAAAGCCCGCATTTCGCTCATGAGAGCCTGCGGGCCAATCTCCGCCGTTTCGCGCCGGACGCGAGCGACGCCGACCTTCGCTCAGCCCTGAGCGCGGCATCGGCATCCGATATCGTTGCCCGCCTGCCCCGCGGCCTCGACACCCGGCTCGGCGAAACCGGGCATGGCGTTTCGGGCGGCGAAGCGCGGCGACTGATGATCGCCCGCGCCTTCTGCTCGCCCGCAAGCATCATTCTCGCCGACGAACCCACCGCCGATCTCGATGCGGAGACCGCCCAAGCCGTCACCAAAGGCTTGCTGGCGCTGAAGGAACGCGGCGCAAGCCTCATCGTCGCCACGCACGATCTCGAACTCGCAGCGCGCATGGACCGCCGTATCGTACTCGGAGACGCGGCATGAGTGCGCTTCTCCGCATTGCACGCCGTCTGCTCACGGAAGAATGGTGGCCTCTCCTGCGCGGGACACTGCTTGCGGTCGCTGTGCTGGCCGCCGGTGTGGCGCTCCTCGGCCTGTCGGGCTGGTTCATCACGGCAGCTGGCCTCGCAGGTCTGGCGGGCGCCGGTCTCGTCTTCGACGTCTTCCGCCCGAGCGCCGGTGTGCGCTTTCTGGCGCTCGGACGGACCGCCGCGCGTTACGGCGAGCGGATGCTCACCCATGACGCCACGCTGAAGAGCCTCGCGCGCCTGCGGGTCAGCCTGCTCGAAGCCCTGTCGCAAAGCCCTTTTTCCCACCTCGCGAACTTGCGCGCCGGCGAACAGCTCAATCGGATCCTGCGCGATGTCGATACACTCGACGGCTTGGTTCTGCGGCTGATCATACCGTTCGCCGCCGCGACCCTCGCGCTGATCGGGGCGCTGGTGGCGCTGTGGTTTCTCGTCGATCTCCGGCTGGCCCTCTGGGTGCTTGCCGGCTTCGGCGCCGGTTCAATCGCCGCACTCGTGATCGTCATGATCCGCGCCCGCAAACCGGCGCGACGAGCCTTTTCCGCGCAGAATGCGTTGCGCCTCAGGACCATGGACCTGGTCGCCGGCCGCGCCGAATGGCTGGTCGCCGGGCAGACGGACCGCCGCAAGGCCCAAGCGCTCTCGGCGGAAGCGCGCCTGCAAGAGGCGATCACTGAAACCGACAAGGCCGAGCGCCTGAGCGGGCTCGTCATGTCGATCACCCAAACGATTGTCTCCGGCGGGGCCTTGCTTATCGGCGCCTGGTTGGTGATCCAAGGCGTTGTCGATCCGGCGATTGCGGCCATCGGCTTCTTCGCCACGCTGGCGCTTGCCGAAATGCTCGGCCCGATCCGCCGCGGACTTGCCGAACTCGGCCCGATGACCGATGCGGCGCGGCGCGTGACCCGGATGCTCGATGTTCCGGTAAATATAGCCGCCGCGCCAAAGACGCGGACGGCTAACGATAGCAAGGCTCTTCTTTCCTTCGATCGCGTGTCCTTCGGACATACCGGCGTCGCGACGATCCTCGACGGCTTCTCTCTCGATCTGGCGCCCGGCGAGATCGTGGCGCTCACCGGCGCGAGCGGTGCGGGAAAGTCGACGATCCTGATGCTTGCCGCGCGCATGTTGGAGCCGTCGGAAGGCACCATCACACTCGGCGGCTTGCCGCTCACACAATGGACCGAAACGGAACTACGCCGCGACGTCGCGTTCCTGCCCCAGCGCACCACGCTTTTGGCCGGCTCGATTCGCGATGCCGTGCGCATGGCCGATCCCGACATCGACGATGGCGCCATCTGGTCGCTCCTGTCGGCGGTCGCGCTCGACGAGACCATTGCAGTCCGCGGCGGCCTCGACATGCGGCTCGGCGAGGCAGGCAGCGGATTGTCCGGTGGCGAGAGCCGGCGCCTGGCACTCGCGCGCACGCTCGCCCGGCGACCGCGCCTGTTGCTGCTCGACGAACCGACCGAGGGCCTGGACGGCGAAACAGCACGGAAGGTTCTTTCCGGCATCCATCGCCAGATGCTTGAAAACGGTGTTATTCTTCTCGCGTCACATCGGGCGGCTGAGCGGGAGTTCGCCCATCGGTGTCACCATGTCGCACTCCCTGCGTCAGTATAGACACTCCCGCGATGACAGGCAGCGATGGTATCCGCCTAATATCAATCGCCGGGCTTCCTGCCATCTAGCCCACGCCCCGCGCGAAAGGAGATACAGATGGAAATCGGTGTCGTAGAGCTGTCTCGCCTGCAATTTGCAATGACGGCGATGTACCACTTTCTTTTCGTGCCGCTGACGCTCGGCCTTTCCGTCATCGTCGCCATCATGGAAACGGTCTATGTGATGACCGATCGACCCATCTGGCGGCAGATGACCAAGTTCTGGGGCACGCTGTTCGGCATCAACTTCGTGCTTGGGGTGGCGACAGGCATCACCATGGAATTCCAGTTCGGCATGAACTGGAGCTATTACAGCCATTATGTCGGCGATATCTTCGGCGCGCCGCTCGCCATCGAGGGCTTGATGGCCTTCTTCCTCGAAGCCACCTTCGTGGGCCTGTTCTTCTTCGGCTGGGAAAAACTGAGCAAGCTTCAGCATCTCATGGTGGCGTGGCTTGTTGCCATCGGTTCGAACTTCTCCGCGCTGTGGATTCTGATCGCCAATGGCTGGATGCAGCATCCGGTGGGCGCCGCGTTCAATCCCGACACGATGCGCATGGAGATGACCAGCTTCTTCGACGTCATGTTCAACACCGTGGCGCAGGCGAAATTCGTCCATACGGTTTCGGCGGGTTACGTGACCGCAGCGGTCTTCGTTCTCGGTGTCTCGGCCTGGTATCTTCTCAAGGGCCGGCATATCGAACTTGCGCGTCGCTCAATCGCCGTTGCCGCCAGCTTCGGGCTTGCATCCGCGCTTTCGGTGGTCGTGCTGGGCGATGAATCCGGTTACTCCGCCGGCGAATCCCAGAAGATGAAACTGGCAGCCATCGAGGCGATGTGGGAGACCGAACCTGCACCGGCAAGCTTCACGCTTTTCGGCATTCCCGACCAGGAAAACCGGGAAACGAAATATGCGATCCATATTCCCTGGGTGATGGGCCTCATCGGCACCCGGTCATTGACGGAAGAAATCGCGGGTATCAGTGAGCTCGAGCAGGAAAACGCAACCAAGATCCGAAACGGGTTGATCGCCTACGATGCGCTGATGACGATCCGGCAGGATCGGGATCAGACACCGTCCGAGGTGCGTGCGCGATTTGAGGCCAACTCCGACGATCTCGGCTATGCGCTGCTTCTCAAGCGGTATGTTGACGATCCGAGAGAGGCGACCGACGCACAGATCGCACAGGCTGCGGAAGATACCATTCCCCATGTCTGGCCGTTGTTCTGGGCCTTCCGGATCATGGTCGGACTGGGCATGCTCTTCATCGGGACGATGACGTATTTCTTCTATCGCGCCAACTTCAAGCAGATGCGCTTCCCCCGCCCGGCGCTCTGGGTGGCGGTCGTCATGATCCCGGCCCCGTGGATCGCAGCTGAAATGGGATGGATTGTCGCCGAATATGGACGCCAGCCCTGGACGGTAGACGGGGTCCTTCCGACGGCACTTTCGGTCTCACATCTTTCAGTGGGCGACCTCCTCGTCACGCTTGCGGGCTTCATGCTCTTCTACACGGTGCTCTTCGTCGTCGAAATCGGGCTGATGCTCAAATACATCCGCAAGGGACCGGTCGAGGACGTCGACACCACCGCAGACTGGACCAAACGTCATATCAGGCGGCTCAGCACCAGCGGGGTCGACCCGGCAGCCGAGCCTTCCCCCACACCGCAGCCGGCCGAATAGGAGGACCGAGAGATGATCCTTTTCGAACTCGTTCCCTTCGATTTTCTCCGTGTCGTCTGGTGGGTGCTGCTCGGCGTTCTGCTGATCGGCTTTGCCATGACGGACGGTTTCGACATGGGTACCGGCGCATTGCTGCCCTTCGTGGCGAAAACCGATGTCGAACGCCGTGTCGTGATCAACACGGTCGGGCCCGTCTGGGAAGGCAACCAGGTCTGGTTCATCCTCGGCGGCGGCGCGATCTTCGCCGCATGGCCGCCGCTCTACGCGGTCTCGTTTTCGGGCTTCTACCTCGCCATGTTCGCGATCCTGGCGGCGCTTATTCTTCGTCCGGTGGGCTTCAAGTACCGCTCCAAGCGGCAAGACAAGCGCTGGCGAACCGGATGGGACTGGGCGCTGTTCGTGGGCGGCGCCGTGCCCGCGCTGATCTTCGGCGTGGCCGTGGGCAATGTCCTCCAGGGCGTTCCCTTCCATCTTACCGAAGACCTGATGCCGATGTATGACGGCACGTTCTACGGCAAGTTCCTGGGCCTTCTGAACCCGTTCGCCCTGCTCACTGGCGTCGTGTCCCTCTCGATGCTGATCATGCATGGCGCGGCATGGCTTGCGCTGAAGACCGAAGGCGACATCGCACGGCGGGCCCGGGCCTACGGCACAATCGCCGGTCTTGTCGCCATCGCCGGCTTTGCGCTGGCTGGCCTGTGGCTTGCCTTCGGCATCGACGGTTACCGTCTGGTGGGTCAGGTCATCACCGACGGCCCGTCCAATCCTCGCTATTCGGAGGTCGCCACGGACGCAAGCTGGCTCGCCGCCTATGGCGCACGTCCCTGGATCATCATCGCCCCCATTCTGGGCTTCGTCGGCATGGCGATGGCGTTGACGAAGCTCCGCGGTGTTGGCGAGGTCTCTGCACTCCTGTGGTCCAAGCTCGGCATACTGGGTGTCATCTCGACCGTCGGGCTGACGATGTTTCCCTTCATCCTGCCGTCCTCGATCGATCCGAGATCCTCGCTGACGGTCTGGGATGCATCGTCCTCGCATCTGACGCTGTTCGTCATGCTGATATGCGTCATCATCTTCCTGCCGCTCATTCTTCTGTACACCGCCTGGGTCTACAAGGTGCTGTGGGGCAAGGTGACCGAGGATGACGTGACGTCCAATTCCAACAACGTCTACTGAGCCGGAAGAAAGGAAACAGACATGTGGTATTTTGCCTGGCTTCTCGGTCTCCCGCTTGCAGCCGGCTTCGCCGTCGTCAATGCGATGTGGCTTGAAATGCAGGAAGACCGGAAAATCATCGCCGACAGCGATCGGGCGATCGGGAAAACTCCGGAAAGCTGATCCTAGGTCCCGGCCTTGCGCTTGACTCCGAAACGGCTGAATGTTCATTCCAAGTAACCGCCCCGGAACGTGTCCGGGGCGTATTCATGGAAGCACCATTCCACCAAGGGACAATTCGCCATGACCAGCTTTTTCCGCACGGCCCTTCTTTCCACCGCACTGGCGCTGACATCTTTCGCCGCCCAGGCCGAGACCGTGCTGAACGTCGCGAGCTGGCTGCCGCCTGCGCATCCGATCGTCTCCGACGCGCTGACCAATTATGCCAAGAAGGTCGAGGAAGCGTCCGAAGGCCGAGTCAAGCTCAATATCCTCTCCGCTCCTCTCGCCCCGCCGCCGGGCCAGTACGATCTCGCCGTCAACGGCGTGGCGGACATCGCCTACGGCGTTCAGGGCTATACGCCGGGCCGCTTCAAGACCGCCTCGATCACAGAAGGCCCGTTCCTCGGCAACAGCGCCACCGTCACCTCGGTCGCCTACTGGCGCACCTTCGAGAAGATGCTCAAGGACGCCGGCGAATATGACGATGTGAAGGTGCTGGCCGTCTTCACCCACGGCCCCGGCGAAGCGTTCATCAAGGGCCGCGATCTGTCCGACCTCTCCAGTTTCGAAGGCGCGAAGATCCGTGTCGGCGGCGGTCTCGTCCACGAGGTCGCGACCGCGCTCGGTTCGGTGCCGGTCGAAGGTCCCTCGTCCAAGACCTATGAGCTGCTGTCGCAGAAGGTTGCCGACGGCATTTTCTTCCCGCCTGAATCGGTCAACTTCTTCGGCCTGATTCCGCTTCTCGATCAGGCGCTGTTCGTCGAAGGCGGGCTCTACAACACCTCGTTCTTCGTGGTGATGAACAAGGCCAAGTGGGAAAGCCTCTCGGAAGAGGACAAGGCTGCGATCGACAGCGTTTCGGGCGAGGCGCTCGCCCGACAGTTCGGCCAGATGTGGGACCGTGTCGACGCGGAAGGCGTGAAGGCGATGGACGGCAAGGTGACCATCCATGAGGCAACCGCCGAGCAGATGGATGTTCTGAAAGAAAAGCTGCAGCCGGTGATCGACGCTTCGCTCGAGGACTTCTCCAAGAGTGGCCTCGAAGGCAAGGAAGCGCTTGATGTGCTGAAATCGGAAATCGAGAAAGCAGCCGCCGAATGAGTGAAGCGATGCGGCCGGATCGGTTCGGTCCGGACGATGGGCGACGTGGTGGGCCCCTGCGCCTGGCGCTGGCGTCAATCTGCGCCGCCATGCTTCTCGCCATGATGGGCATCACGCTCATCGATGTCGTCGGGCGCTATCTGTTCAACAGCCCGCTTGTTGGCGCAACCGAACTGACCGAACTGATGCTGGTCGGGGTCGTGTTCCTGGGACTGCCCGCAGTCACGCTCGACCGCGGGCATGTGTCGGTGAGCCTGCTCTCGGACCGGCTGCCGGCGCGATTCCAGCCGATGCGTGAGTTCATCCTGTCGCTGGTCATTGCTGCGCTGCTGTCAGCAATCGGCTGGCGGATCTTCCAGCAGGGCAATCAGATCGCCGGTTACGGTGGCACGACGGAAACACTCGACTTTCCGCTGGCGCCCGTCGCCTGGTTCTGCGCTATGTGCATAGGCGTGTCGGCGCTGATAACGTTATGGACGGGCGTGAGCGGCTTGCGTGGTGGGCACGTCTCGCAAAATCGAGCGAGCGAATAATGAGCGAATGGCCGATCGGTGTCGCTGTGCTTGCGGCCCTTCTCCTGACCGGCATGCCGATCGCCTTTGCGCTGGCGCTCGTCGGCCTTGTCGGAACAGCTTCAATCATCGGCTGGCAGCCTTCGCTGGCGCTTATTGGCCAGACATTCTTCGAGAACGGCCGTAACTACTCGCTCTCGGTGCTGCCGCTGTTCCTGATGATGGGCAACTTCGTCGTTCAGTCCGGCATCGCGCGCGATCTCTACGCCGCCGCGCACGCCTGGCTGCGCCACCGCCCCGGCGGCCTCGCCATTGCCACCGTGATTGCCTGCGGCGGTTTCTCGTCGGTGTGCGGCTCCTCGATCGCGACGGCGGCCACGATGTCTAAAATCGCGCTGCCCTCGATGCGCCGTTTCGGCTATCCCGACGAAATCTCAACGGCCTCGATCGCCGCCGGCGGTACGCTCGGCATCCTCATTCCGCCGTCCGTGATCCTTGTCGTCTACGGGATCATGACACAGCAGGACATTGGCAAGCTGTTCCTGGCCGGCATCATCCCGGGCATTGTCGGCGTCATCGGCTACGCGATCGCCGTGATGATCTCGGTGAAGCTGCGCGGAGACACGCTACAGACCGAACCCAAGCTGCCGCTCAGGGACCGGTTCGCGGCACTCGGCCGGACATCGGGCGCTTTGGCTCTATTCGTCTTCGTCATGGGCGGGATCTATTTCGGCGTCTTCACGCCGACCGAAAGTGCCGGCATGGGTGCGGCGGGGGCGTTTCTGCTCGTCATCGCCAGCCGGCGGCTCAATTTCCGCGAAACGCTCGAAACGCTTTTCGAGACAGCGCGCACGACCGCGATGATGTTCTTCATCCTCTTCGGCGCACTGACCTTTACCAACTACGTCAACCTCTCCGGCATGACGACCGACATGCAGGCGCTTCTTACATTCTTCGGCAGTTCGCCGCTTTCCGTACTTCTCACCATCCTGGTGATCTATCTGGTCCTCGGCTGCATGCTCGAGGGCCTGTCCATGATCATGCTGACGGTGCCGATCTTCTATCCGGTCGTCGCCTCACTCGGCATCGATCTCATCTGGTTCGGCATCTTCGTGGTGATCGTCACCGAGATCAGCTACATCACGCCGCCCGTCGGGATGAACGCCTTCGTTCTGAAATCGGTGGTCAAGGATGTGAGCCTGAAGACGATCTTCACGGGCCTCGTCCCCTTCCTGGCACTCGATATCGTGCGCGTCGCGCTTATCATCGCCATTCCCGGGATCGTCCTGCTTCTGCCCTCAAGCATGTAAGGCTGCTTGAGAATTTTGCGCACCCCGTTCATCATCGGTGTCGAATGAAACCATCGAGGCATGGGATGAGAAGACTGAACGGCCGATCCGCCCTGCCCCGTCCATTCGTCGCCTGCATCGCGATCACCGCCTGCTTGTTCTTCTCGCAGCCCACGTCTGCGCAGGAAGAAAAAGCAGCGCCAGTCGACCGGATCTGCACGTTGATCGCGGAACAGGCCAAGGCTACCGGGGTGCCGGAGGCCCTCATGGCGCGGCTGTTCTTTTCGGAGACGGGTTTTGATCCTGACTACACGTCGCCGACCGGTGCGAAGGGCGTTGCCAAATTCAATGCGACCGTTGCCGGGAGCGTAGGACTTTCAGATCCCACCGATATCGAGATTGCCATTCCGGCGGCTGCGAAGCGGATTGCCGATCTCAAAAGCCAGTTCGGTAATTTTGGGCTCGCCATTGCGGCCTATCAGGCGGGCGAGAAGCCGGTCCGGCGCTGGCTCGACGGACAGGGATATCTGCCGGTTTCGACAATGATTTTCGTGCGCAAGATGACCGGGGAAAGCCCCGAGTTCTTTCGCGATCCCAAGGCGAAGCTCGACGTCCGGCCACTCGAAACGCGTTTCGGGTTCGGCGATGCCTGCCGGCGAATGCCGCTGATTGCGAGTGGTGACGCCTCACTTGAAGAGCCGGCTGACATGCCGTGGGCGGTGGTGGTGGGAGCTGGAAACGATATCGATGCCGCGATGACGTTCTGGAGCGAGGTCAAGGCGCGCACGGGTTTTAGGATCGGAGGCGGAAAGGTTTACGTGATGCCCATGGGTGCGGGGATGGGGCGGCCGAGCCATTTTTCCGTGCGCATCGGGGCGGAGACGCGCGGCAGCGCGCAGGCGACCTGCTCGAAGCTGCGCGGATTGGGCGGCGCCTGCATGATCACCAAGAGCAGGCAGGTCGGGGAATAGACCGCGCCTAGTCTAGGGTCCGCCTGAACCGCAGGAGTGCAAGTCCCGCATAGATGACGACGAACAGGACAAGCGCGCCGATTTCGTTGGAGATCGTCACGAAATCCGCTCCCTTGAGCATGACCGCGCGGATGACCCTGAGAAAATGCGTGAGGGGAAAGATTTCCCCGAGCACTTGTGCCCAGTCCGGCATGCCGCGAAACGGGAACATGAAGCCCGAGAGCATCAGCGACGGCAGGAAGAAAAAGAAGGTCAGTTGCATGGCCTGCATCTGTGAGCGCGCAAGCGTGGAAAAGGTGTAGCCGAGCAGCACCAGCGACATGACAAAGATTGATATCCCGACAAGAAGAAGCGTCATCGAGCCGACGAAGGGCACCCCGAAGAGAAAGCGCGCGGCCCCCAGGACAACGAGAACCTGAACCGCGCCCACCATAAGATAGGGGATGACCTTGCCCAGCATGATCTCGAGCGGGCTTGCGGGCATCGCGAGGAGGTTCTCCATGGTGCCGCGCTCGGTTTCGCGCGTCAGCGCCATCGAGGTCATCATCACCATTGTCAGCTGCAGGATGACGCCCAGCAAGCCGGGGACAATATTGTACTGGGTGATGCCCTCGGGATTGTAGAGCCGGTGCACAACGACTTCGAGCTGATTGGCTTTCTCCCGCGAAGACTGCACTTCCGCCGACTGCTCTCGCAACAAGGCCTGTGCGGCGACTGTCGAAAGCGTGGAGATCGCGCCCGATGCGACTGACGGATCGGTCGCGTCCGCCTCGATCAGGATCTGCGGATGGTCGCCGCGGATCACCCGGCGCGCAAAATCCGCTGGAATGGTGACAACGAAGGAGACCGTGCCGTTCTCCAACAGCCTGTCGCCCGCCTCGGCGCTATCGACCAGGTGATCGAAACGATAATAGCCGGTGTTCTCGAGCGCCGTGACCATGGCGCGGGTGTACTGATCCTGGCTTGTCGTCACCAGAGCGGCGGGGAGCCCCTTGGGGTCCAGGTTGATCGCGTAGCCGAAGAGGATGAGCTGCACCAGCGGCACGCCGAGCATCATGACGAATGTCACCCGGTCGCGGCGCATCTGGATGAGTTCCTTCAGCACGATGGCGTAGAGCCGCTTGAGGGAGAAGAGCGCGTTCATGACATATTGTCCCGCGCGTTCGCCATGAACTGGATGAAGACATCCTCGAGGCTCGTCTCGCCCTTGGTCCACTGGCTGCCGGTCTCCGTACAAACTTGCCGGACGGCAGTTTCCAGCTTGTCATGATCGGTGCCGACCACATGGAGCGTGACGCCGAAGGGCGCGACCTGATCGACACCTTCCGTCTCCCGCAGCCGCTTCTGGGCCGCGGGAAGATCACCGCCCGTCACCAGGATCGTGAAGAGCCCGGCATTATTGACCACCTCGTCCACCGTGCCGCTCGCAATCAGCTTGCCGTAGGAGATGTAGTGAATGCGGTGGCAACGCTCCGCCTCGTCCATGTAGTGTGTGGAGACCAGCACCGTCAGACCGTCGGCGGCGCGGGCATGGATTTCGTCCCAAAATTCACGACGGGCATTCGGGTCGACACCGGCCGTGGGCTCGTCGAGCAGGAGGAGACTCGGCTTGTGCATGAGGCAGGCGGCGAGCGCCAAACGCTGTTTCCAGCCGCCGGACAGCGTGCCTGCCAATTGCCGGCGGCGGGAATAAAGCCCCAGATCCTCCAGCGTATCGCGCACCGCCTGGCCGACCGGATCGAGCTCGTAGAGCCGGGCAACGAAAGCCAGGTTCTCCTTGATCGAAAGATCCTCGTAGAAGGAAAAACGCTGGGTCATATAGCCGACCTCGCGCTTGATCTTGAGCCCGTCGGTCAGGAGGTCGTGGCCGAGCACGGTCCCATGGCCGGTATCCGGTTTCAGAAGACCGCACATGACGCGGATCGTCGTGGTCTTGCCCGAGCCGTTGGGACCCAGAAAGCCGGAGATCTCGCCACGTCCAACCACCATGGAGACATGATCGACAACGGTCTTGCCATTGAAGCTCTTGGTCAGGTCGTGGACGTCGATCACGTTCATTTGCCGGCGATCTCCAGATCGACATCGACAATCTGGCCGGGCTTGAGCGCGGGATCTCCATCTTCCGGTCGCGCCTCGACGAGGTAGACGAGCTTCTGCCGATTTTCGAGCGAGTAGATGACCGGCGGCGTGAATTCGGGATCCGGCGAGATGTAGGAGATCTTGGCGCGAGTCTTGTCCGAGCAGCCGTCGCAGCGGACCGCCAGTTCATCGCCGAGCGCAAGTGAGGACAGCGCGGCTTCCGGCACATAGAGCTTCAGCTTGATCGCGCTGTCGGGAAGCACCGACAGCACCGGAGCCTGCGGTCCCGCCACCTCGCCGGGATTCCTGACGATATCGTAGACGATGCCGTCGACGGGGACCGAGATCGAGCGCTGTGCGAGCCGCCATTCCGCCTGTTCGAGGGCCGCCTGCGCTTGCTCTACTTGAGCGTTGGCGGCAGCGATCTCGTCCTTGCGGGCGGGCAATTGCGCCACGGCCAGATTGGCCTGCAGTTCCGTCACCTTGGCGCGGGCAAGTTCGAGGCTGGTCTCGGCACTGTCATAGGCGGCCTGGGTCGCGATCCCGCGCGAAAGTAGATCCGACTGCCGATCAAAGGTCTTCGACGCCTGAGCGGCCTGGGCCTTCGCGCTGGCAAGGGACGCCTGAATGGCCGCAATCTCCTCGGGCCGTCTGCCCTGCCGAAGATTGGCGAGATTGCTCTCCGCCTGTGCCAGCGCAGCCCGCGCCTGCGCAACGGCTATTTCCGCGTCGCGCTTTTCCAGCTCTACGAGCGGCGAATCCGATTTCACGCGATCACCGCGCCGGACCGAAACTGAGACGATCTCGGCCGTCTCGATGGGGGCGGCCAGAACAAACTCGCCCTCGGCATAGCCGACCGCAAGCGGATGGGCATCGGGACAGGCGGACAGCAATCCGCCAATCAGCGGTATGGCACAGAGAAATGCGCTCATGATCGGGTTCCTGTCTTGTTGCTTGCGGCGAAGGCGCGGATGTTTCCGACGACGACATCGCGGATCGATGCGATTTCATCCGGACCGAATGCGTCCCAGTCCATGCGACGGGCAACAATGTGAGCCCCAAGGCGGAAATAGAGAACCTGGCCGACGATCGTGAAGACGCCGAGCCGAATGACCTCGTCCTCCGGATCGCGTCCCGTCGCCAACCCCATTAGCTGGCACACCCGCGAATGAACCGGCTGGAACACCTGTCCGTAGAGCTTCTCGAAAACCTCGCCGGGACGGGCGACCTCGCTCAAAATGAAGGCCGCCATGTGCTGTGCACGTGCCTCGCCGACAAGAAAGTTGAGAGCTGCGGTAATCGCGATTTCGATGATCTTCAGCGCTTCATCGGGATCGCCCTGCGGATCGCTTTGGATGACCACCTCGCCGATGACGCGGCCGATCTGATCCGCCGCCATCTCGGCGCAGGCCATACGGAGCCCTTCCTTGCCGCCGAAATGATAGGCGATGGACGCAATATTGGCGTTCGCCGCAGCCGCGATCTCGCGCGTGGAGGTGGCCTCGAACCCCTTGGCGCCGAACAGCCGGATGGCCGCGCCAACGAGCTCCAGGCGAGTTTCCTCTCCCGCCCTACTCGCATCCCTGTTCCACGCACCCTTTGCCATCGCATTCTCCTCGAATGGCCGGAAGATAGCATCAATCAGGATTTAATCAATCGTTTGATTAATTTTTTCACCGCCGTCTTTGGTGGAGCTACTGTCGGCTAGAATATCAAGGGTTCAGGCGGCCTTGCAGTCGGCGCAAATACCGCGAAGTTCGACCACGGATTTGGTGAGTGCGAAGCCGGTCGCCTCGGCCAGTTCCCGCAGGCGGTCGTCGAGTTTCGCGTCGGAGAGTTCCGTTACCTGCCCGCACTTCTCGCAGATAGCGAAGGCGGCAGCGGAGTGGGCTTCGCAATCCTTGTGACTGCAGGCAACAAAGGCGTTGAGGCTTTCGAGCCGGTGAACCATGCCGAACTCGACCAGCTTGTCGAGCGCACGATAGACCTGCAGAGGCGCGCGGAATCCTTCCGAGCGCAGCTGGTCGAGAATGGTATAGGCCGACAGCGGTCCTTCGGCCTTCGACAGTTCGCCGAAAACCAGCGCCTGGTTTTTCGTCAGTGCCGCGTGATTGTGAACATGCGCAGTCATGGCCGAATTCCTTCCTCCCAGGCATCGTTCGCCCGCGCCGTCCTGCGACGATCGACGAGCTTTGCCAGTGGCGACAAGCTTAGCACGAAAAGGCAGAGCGCTGCGACGACGATTGCAGGACCGGACTGGGGATCCCACAGCCTTGATGCGCCGAGACCGAGGCAGACGGACACTACACCGAATAGTGCGGCGAGTATCGCCATCTGCTCCGGTCCGGTGGCAAAGCGGCGGGCCGTTGCCGCGGGTATCACCAGCATCGCGGTTATGAGAAGGACGCCGACCACCTTCATGGCGATGGCAATGACGATCGCCATGAGAACCATGAAGAGGAGATTGGCCCTGGTGACATTCATGCCTTCGGCCTCGGCCAGTTCCGGGCTGACGGTCGCCGCAAAGAGCGGTCGCCAGATAAGCGCGAGAATTGCAAGAACCGCAGCACCTCCGATCCAGATCATCGCAACATCGATACGCGAGACCGACAGGATGTCACCAAAAAGCAGGCCCATCAGGTCGACGCGGAGCCAGGCCATGGTCGATATCACCACGAGACCGAGCGCGAGTGCCGAGTGCGAGAGAATGCCGAGAAGCGCATCCGCGGACAGCCCGGCACGACGTTCGAGCGCCAGAAGCGCCAGCGAGACGAAGAGCGCCACGGCAAAGACCGCGAGCGTGATGTTGATCTCGAGCAGAAAGGCGAGCGCCACGCCGAGAAGGGCAGCATGAGCGAGCGTATCGCCATAATATGCGAGCCGCCGCCAGACGATGAAACAGCCGAGCGGACCGGCGACAGCCGCCATCCCGATACCGGCGAGAAGCGCGCGGACGAAGAAATCATCGAGCATCAGTTCCGCCCTTCCCCATTGTCTGCGTGATCATGGTCGTGATTGTGCGAATGGTCGTGGCCTTCATAATCGTGATGACCGTCATCGGGATGGCAGTGTTCGGTGATGGAGCCGTCGGCGTGAAGCACGCGGCCATCCTCCAGATGGGTGTGATCGTGATGATGCTGATAGACCGCGAGTTGCGGTGCGCCGCGCGCGCCAAACAGCTGGCGATATTCTTCGCTGTCGGCGACCGATGTGGGCGTTCCCTGACAGCATATATGACCGTTGAGACACAAAACCCGGTCCGTCGCCGCCATCACCACATGGAGATCGTGCGAGATCAGAAGGACGGCGCAATTGAGCTCGTCGCGGATCTTTCCGATCAGATCGTACAGCGCGATCTCGCCTGCAAAATCCACGCCCTGCACAGGCTCGTCGAGCACCAGGAGGCCCGGCTTGCGGGCAATGGCCCGCGCAAGCATCACACGCTGAAACTCGCCACCGGACAGGTTGCGCACTTCCGATTTGGCGAGATGGACAACACCGGTACGAGTGAGCGCTGCGTTGATTTCCGATTTCGACAGGGACCGGGTCAGGCGCATGAACCGTTCGACGGAGAGCGGCAGCGTCCAGTCGACAGACAGTTTCTGCGGCACGTAGCCGACGACGAGATCCGGCGCGCGCCAGGCGCTGCCCTCGTCCGTCTTCTCGATCCCGAGCACCATCTTCGCGGTGGTCGACTTGCCCGATCCGTTGGGCCCGATCAGCGTGAGGATTTCGCCAGACTTCAAATCAACGTCGATCCCGCGCACCAGCCAGCGGCCCGAGCGGAAGACGCCCGCGCCCTTCAGCGAGACAATGGGAGATGCGTCCTTATCCGGCGAAGGCTGCTCTGGAGCGGTTTGAATGTCGGCCATCTGGTCCATGAAACGGTCCTGAAAATTCTCTCTTGCGGCGACCTATTGCACACGTTATACAATTACGCAATGTTATCTTATAACATGACAGCAGAAGGACTACTCCATGCGTTTCTCCCTCCCCTCGTTCCGCTCGCCGCTCGCCCCCGCGCTGGCCGGACTGGCACTTTCCGTTTCGCCGCTCGCCGTCTCGATGGCACATGCCGAGCCGTCCGTCGTTACGTCGATCAAGCCGGTCCACTCGCTCGTTGCCGCGGTGATGAAAGGTGTCGGCGAGCCGAAACTGCTGGTCGACGGCGCGTCCTCCCCGCACGGGTACCAGATGAAGCCGTCGCAGGCAGGAGAACTGCAGAACGCCGACGTAGTGTTCTGGGTCGGACCGGAGCTCGAGTCCTTTCTCGTCAAGCCCGTTGAAACGATCGCCGGTTCGGCGCAGTCGGTACCGCTGATCGATGCCGCAGGTGTCACCAAGCTCGAGCCGCGCGAGGGCGGAACCTTCGAGCATCACGATCATCACCACGAAGGTGAAGACCATGACGCCAATGGGGGCGAGGAGCATGCGCATTCCGAGCATGCAGACGATGCCCATGAGCATGAACACGAGGAAGCCCACAAGCACGAGCATGAAGAAGCGCATGAGGACGGCCATGAGCATGAGGAAATCGATCCGCATGTCTGGCTCGATCCTGAGAACGCAAAGGCTTTTGTCGAAAAGATCGTGACCGTCCTCTCTGCCGCGGACCCGGCCAACGCGGCCAGCTATGCGGCGAACGGTCAGGAAGAGGACGAGAAGCTCGACGCGCTGATCGAGGAGGTCAACCAGACGCTCGATCCCGTCCGTGACCGTTCGTTCATCGTCTTTCACGATGCCTATCACTATTTCGAAAACCGCTTCGGCATGGAAGCTGCCGGTTCGATCACCATCAATCCCGAGCTCCGTCCCGGCGCAGAGCGGATCGGCGAGATCCAGACAAAGCTGAAATCACTCAAGGCGGCCTGTGTCTTCGCCGAACCGCAATTCGAGCCGAAGATCGTTTCTGTCGCCATTGAAGGCAGCGACGCCCATGCGGGCACCCTCGACCCGATCGGTGCCGACCTGACGCCGGGTCCGGATCTCTACCCAACCCTCATCAAGAACCTCGCCAAGTCGATGAGCGACTGCCTGTCGGAAAAGTCGTAAGCGTCGGCCTCACATACCGAGCGGAATGACGTCGACGGCCTGATCACTGGTCTGGCCGCCGGCCGTCCGCATACTCCCTTTGACAGGGGCAACCTCGCCATAGTCCCGGCCATAGGCCACAACCACATGGTCGGGACCGGCAAAAGTGGCATTGGTGGGGTCGTATTCGACCCAGCCCACGTGCGGACCGCACCAGGCCGAGACCCAGGCATGCATGGCGTCGGCGCCTTCAAGACGGGGCTGACCGGGTGGCGGGATGGTGCGGATGAAACCGCTGACATAGCCCGCCGGAATGCCCAGACTCCTGAGCCCGGAAATCATTATGTGGGTAAAATCCTGACAGACACCGTGACGCTCGGCGAAGGCTTCCGCCGCCGGTGTATCCACCGTCGTGGCATTCGGATCGAACTTCATGTCGCGATTGAGCGCCAGCCCCAGCGCCTCGATCTTTCCGGCCACGCTGTGGCTTCCCGCCGTGACGTCATGCGCATAGGCGCCGATTGCCGGATCGGCAGGCGCACGCATGGTGGGTGCGCAGAAATGAACCGGCGAGGACGGTCCGAGATCGCGCCATCCCGCGATTTCTCCTGCCAGCGCGTCGGGCGGTGTGGGCAAGCCTTCCGGAAAAGCGCTTCCGGTGACCTCGACACGTGCCTGCAACCGGATATCGACCTCCTTGACCGCCCCATCGAGTGCGACCGCCGTTTCGGCATTGCCGAAGAAATCGAACCTGTCCTCGCGCCGCGTCGGCAGTGGCGTAATCGACAGATTGCCGGCGATCAGCCGCTGGCGACCGGGCCGGTCCGCCGGCATGAGATGCACGATCTGCCGGGCATTCACCGCTGCTGCCTGGTAGACGAATGTCATTGTAAGCGAAATGTCGTAGCGCATGGCGAGATGGCGGCTTCGGGTTCAGTTGAAATAGGTTTCGCCCAGATCGTTGGACAGGTCGTAGATCTGCGCGGCAAGCGTGGTAAGTGCCTCGGCATCGAGTGTTTCGGGCGTATGGACGGAAATGTCGGTCGACAACCGCAGCGCCGCCTTTGCGAGCGGCGAAAGCCGGCCGGCCATTCCCGCTCCGGGCAACAGATTGATGTGGCTGACGATCTCTTCGATCTGGCTGGCGACAGAGCGCGGATTGAGCGGATCCAGCCCCAGAAGGTCTATGACGGTGGCACGGTTGATGTTGACCGAGTATCGGCGGCGATGGGTCATGACGCTGTCACCGATCTCGATGCAGAGATCGAGCCCGCCCTCCGGTGCAATCGGGTCGGCGAAAATCTGCAACAGATGCACTGTGCTGATGGCGCGCTCTAACGCCCGGCCAAGCGAGAGGAAGCGCCAGCCGGCAAAGCGGTACATATTGTCGTGAACCAGACCGGAGAAACCGGTGATCTTGCGTAGCAGAACGCCCATGGCGACGGCCGCGTCATCACCCCGATCGACGGACTGGCTCATCCGCTCGACGGTTTTCTGCAGGTCGGCCAGTGAGGCCCAGGCATCAATGGAGAAACGGTCGCGCAGCCGGTTTGCGCTGCCAGTCGCAGCCCCCAGCTCGCCGATCAGCGCGTCGGGAATGCCGTCTTCGGTCGAGATGCCACGCGCTTCGAGATAGCTCGCGAGCGACGGAATCAGAGGAGTCGACACCTCCGACATCTCATTGATCCGGCCGTGATAGGCGCGCAGAAGGCGCATCGTGCCTTCGGCGCGCTCGACATAGCGGCCGAGCCAGAAAAGATTGTCGGCGGCA
>CEQK01038295.1_pt1 | contig 25610 bp, 21 predicted proteins | sample 531051 | NCBI WGS metagenome assembly CEQK01 (sample SAMEA2621229, study PRJEB7988) | marine metagenome | biome: marine biome (ENVO:00000447); feature: deep chlorophyll maximum layer (ENVO:xxxxxxxx); material: "saline water (ENVO:00002010), including plankton (ENVO:xxxxxxxx)" | depth 150 m
CGGTGGTGGACACCCGGTCAAAGTCCATATCGGCATTGACTTCGGCCCGGACGTTCCCAAAACCAACAGTCTTTTCAAGGAGTTCTTCGATTGTGCGCGCCATGCGGGCCTCGACGCCGCGGCGTCGTTCCTCATTCTTGGCGGCAATCGTGTTGACCGACTGATCGTCTTCAAAGCCGGGTGACAGCAGTTTGCCCTTGTCGTCGATAATCGTGATGCGGCCCGGCTTGAGACCCGGCACGGCGGAGGCCACCAGGTTCTGCACGGCGGAGACTTGTTCATGATCCAGGCGCTTGTTGCTGCGCATGGCCAGCACGACAGAGGCACTGGGCTGCTGTTCTTCGCGCGAAAACAGTTGTCGGCGCGGCATGACCAGGTGGACGCGGGCACGATGGACGATGTCCATGGACTGAATGGTGCGGCCCAGTTCGCCTTCCAGGGCGCGGCGCAGGTTCACATTCTGCAGGAAATCGGTGGTGCCGAGGGTATCGGTCTCGTCAAAAATTTCGAACCCGACCTTGCCGCCCACAGGCAGGCCACGGTCGGCCATTTTCAACCGCAATTCCAAGGCTTTATCGGCCGGCACCCAGACTGAGGTGCCCTGGTCCCGGACTTCCGCGGGAAAGCCCAAGCGGCCGACTTCCGCAGCAATGCTGTTTGAATCGGTGGAGTTCAGTTCGCTGAACAACAGCGCCATGTTGGGCTGGCCCAATTTGGTCAGCAGGAAGATGAAGAACCCGAGCATCAGGAACATCACCCCGCCCATCATGGCGAGGCGAACCGGTCCCAGACCGCGCATTGCTTGAGTAAGTGCTTCCACTTGCGTCCCCCGTGGTTGCAGGAGTGTTAACCGACAGGTTTCCCCAAACGGCTCCGGGCGGTATGCAGCGCCCTGAGCAATCAGGAATTCCGTTATTTGCAGGTTATTGGGGGGGCGGTGAACAAGTGGTTAACGGTGGGCAATTTTTGCCCACCTGGGGACCGACGACGTCAGTTGCGGACGACGAGGTCCGGGCGCTGTGACTTGCGCTGGGCGATGTTGCGGTACACCTGGGTCCGGGTCGTGTGCAGCCCCTTGAGGCCGTGATCGTCGATCAGGCGTTCCCAGGTGCGGTATTCGTCCTCGGACAGGGAATAACGCCGACAAGCGTCCTGCAGGGACAGCAGCCCGCCGCGCACGGCGGAGACGACTTCGGCCTTGCGCCGGGCGACCCACCGTTTGGTGCCGGGCGGGGGCAGGTCTTCCAACCGCATGGGTTGTCCCAGCGGGCTCAGTGGTTCGACGTTGCCGCCTCCGGCTGAACGTCCGTTCCGAGCATCCTGATTGTGGCGCTTGAGCAAGGTCATGATGGTAACTCGTGTTCCGTCTTCCCTGGCGGCGGTGTGTCCGCTTGTCCGTTTGTGAAACCCAGTTTAGGGGGTGGACCTTTAATGAAAGGCTAAAGAGCAGCGTTAATTTTTCCTGAACCGGCGGGTTAATGCGGTGCCGATCCTTAGAACGAAAAAGGCCCCGGAAACCGCCATTCTTGCGGTGCCGGGGCCATATTCCGTGCCGGTCTTCAACCAAGCCCGGCCGGTTAACGGAGCCGGACCAGTTCGTCGAGCATTTCGTCCGCCGTGGTAATGATCTTGGTGGCGGCGGAGAAGGCGCGCTGCACGACGATCATCTTGGTGAACTCTTCCCCGATATCGACCGTCGAGGCTTCCAACGCCGACTGGGTGATGGCGCCGGCGGGGCCGGAGTTGGCGGACCGCAGGGTCGGATCGCCCGAGGCCTGGGTCGAGTTGAACACGTTACCCGTGCGCGATCCCAGTTCGTTGACGTTGACGAAGGTGGCGATCGGGATCTTGAACACCGGGCGTGTTTCGCCGTTGTCGAACAGGGCGGTGATCAGACCGTCTTCCCGCACCGTGATCCCGGCGAAGGTGCCGAACTGCGAGCCGTCCTGTTCGATGAAGCCCGGAGTGAATTCGTCGCCGAACTGGGTCAGGCCATCAGCGATGCCGACGGTCCCGAAGTCCAGGGTGACCTGGTCCGTGTTCGCCGGATCATCATCGAAGTTGGCGGCGCCGTTGGAGAAACCGAGCATCTCGATCTCCTTCACCACGATATTCGACGGGAGACCCGAGGAATCGAAGGTGATGGCGGCGGTCTTGTTGATCGCGAAAGGCGAAGCGGCCTGCAGGTCATTGCCGGAGGCATCGGTCGGGGTGCTGCCGTCCGGCGTGTCCGGGAGGTTCGTAAAGCCGGCACCGAATTCGATGTTGTAAGACCCGGTCGGCAACACATCGAGGACCAGGGTGTCGAACTGGTTGAAGTTGGGGCTGAGGCCCGTCACATCGTTCGCCCGCAGCCGCACCGTGCTGGCGCCGGTGGCGAAACTCGGGTCGTTGGCTTCGATGGCCGATTGCAGATTATCCAGGAAGGTGTCGATGTTCGCAGCGGTCGTGGAACCGGCGACCACGGTAACCGCGACATCACCGGTCAACGCGCCGGAAGCGTTACCATCGAATTCGTAGGTGATCCCGTTGATGGTCAGAAGTTCATCTTCCGCCGGCACGGCGTCGAACGTGAACTGGAAGTGATCCTGATACAGGTTGTCGATCTGGCGCACCGTGAACGAGCTTTGCTGCTTGGTCGCAGCCGCGCCCGCTGATGTCAGAAGGCCCGACGGATCAACCGTGATCGAACCGGTCCCGTCTTCGTCAAACCGCACGGTCGAGGCGTTGAACGGCGAGACGGAAATCCGCGTGTTGGTGTATCCGCCGTGATCGGCATAGTCAGAGTCCGACGCCTTGACCTTGGCGACCAGCTGAGAAACGTAGTTGGCGGTGGTGATGGAGGAAGACGTATCGACGATCTTCACTGCGGCCTGATCCACCACGGTGACCGTCGCGGTCGCGTTCATGGCGGCGACGTTGGCGGCGAAAGAACCGGCGGCGACTTCGATCGACTGGTCGCTGTTCTTCGCCGTAATGGTGAACGTACCGTCGGCGTTGGTGCCGGTGGTGCCGGCGATCGTGATTCTATCGCCCACGGCCAAGGCCGCGAATGCCGAGGTGCTGGAAGCCAGAATTTCGTCACCACCGCTCGGGCCGGTGCCGTCGTTGAAGGTCAACGTGGTGCCGGTGCTGGCCGTCAGCGTGCCGAAGTTCTGGAACTGGTATTCGATGTTGTCGATGGTGATCGACGACCGGTTGGCCGGAAGAGACTGGAATTCGACCTGACCGCGGCTGTCGAAGGTGTTGCCGTTGGTGTCTTCCAGCGTCAGGACGTCCGTTCCGGAAGGCGGATCGACCGCCAGGCCCCATTGGTTGTCGCGGCCTTCGCGGGTGTACTGGAATGAAATCGTGCGCGCGCTGCCGAGAGAGTCGAAGAACTGCACATCCGAACGGTGGGTCTGGCCGGCGGTTGCACTCGCCGGCAGGTTGGCGCCGACCGAGATGCCCGTGGTTGCCGTCGCCGTGCCGCCGACCCGGTTCAGGTTGACCGTGGTCAGGAAGTCCGTCGAGATGACGTTGGTGTTGGCGATCAGGATATCCGGGTTGTTGGGGGTAATGTTGCCGTCCGCATCCACGGGATAAGCCTGCAGGTAGAAGCCCGACGTGTTGCGCAGGAAGCCGTTGTTGTCCTGGAAGAACTGGCCCGCCCGCGTGTACAGGAATTCGTTGGACAGCGACGGCACGGCCGCTTCGTTGACCACGAAGAAGCCCTGGCCCGAGATGCCCAAGTCGGTCTGCGACGTGGAGGACTGCAGCAGGCCCTGGATGCCGGCATCGGTTCGGGGCTTGGATTGGACACCACCGGCCGAGAAGAACGTCGACGAGGTCTGCCGGGTGACGAGGGTCTGGAAGTTGACCTGCGTGCCCTTGTAACCAATCGTGTTCACGTTCGTGATGTTGTCGGCGATGGCGCCCATGGCGCTGGACTGCGCGGTAAGACCCGACACGCCCGAACTAAGTGCACCAAAAAGACCCATGTTACTTCCTCCTTACAATGCCGGTGGAAGGGTTCCAAATCCGGCTGTCGTCAGTCCTCGAAATTCGTTCCATGCCCCGGCATCGGGGCCGTCTGCTCATATCCTCAGGCTTCGGGTTCCGGTTCCGGATCAGGTTCCGGTTCCGGATCCGGGTCTGGCACCGCCGCCTGCTCCGGCTTCTGCACCGACAGGACGTTGTCCTGATCGACGCGCAGCGGGCCGATGAACAAGGTGGTCTTGCCGTCCACGACGCCGCCGCCCGTGACGCGGCCGAAGGTGGTGTGGAACACGTCGAGCAGATTGCCCTGGCGGTCGAAGGCCGTGACCTGCACCCGGTAAAGACCGTCCGGTTGCAGCTGGCCTTCGTTGGACGTGCCGTCCCATTCCACGGCGTGAATGCCCGGATCTGTCGATCCTTGAGCAGTAAACACCTGCTTGCCATCCATGTTCGAGATGGTGATCTGTGTTTCCACCGAACCCAACGGCATGCCGTAGGTGAAGCGCCCGGAACTTCCGTCGAGGACAATATCCTGACCTTCGACTTCGACCACGTTGTCAATGAACCCGACCAGGCTTGAAAGCTTGTTGGTTTCCTGCACGGCAAGCAGCTTTTCCAGGTTGGCGTTCTGGTAAATCTGCTGTTCCACGCTGGCGAACTGCACAAGCTGCGACGTGAACTGTGTCGCGTCCATGGGGTCGAGCGGATCCTGGTGCTGCAACTGGGTGGTCAACAGAGTCAGGAAACGGTTCAGGTCCTCTTCCAAGCCCTGGGCGCTTTGCCCTGCTTGCGTATCGGTGCTAACCGAGCCTGAAATTCCGTTGATGATGGACATCGATCCGTTTCCTATCCCGTGGCCTGTTTAGCCGGGACGCTCCCTTTACGCTCTGACGTCGACCCGACCGTTGTGGAGGACACCCATTTCGTGGGCGGCCACGGCCGTTTCCATGACGTCGGACTCAAGAGTGTCGTCCTCGACTTCTTCACCGCCGGTCTTCCCGGAGGCGAGTTGCTGCTTATTGCCGTCGTCCTGACCTTTAAGGTTGTAGTTCAGGTCGCCGGACTGCATGTCCAGGCCCGCATCCTGCAGGGCCTTCGAAAGTTGGTCGGAATCGCGACGCAGCATTTCCAGCGTTTCCGGCTTGTCGGCGGTCACCATGGCGACCGTGCGGCCGTCGTGGGCAACCTCGAGGCGGACCTCGACGCGGCCGAGATGCTGCGGGTACAGCCGGATGTTGATCTTATCGGCACCGGCCTTGATCGCCTTGTTGATCTGCACGGTGACCTGATCCACCACCTTGTTCTTGGCGGCGTGCTGAGGCTGCTGCTGATGGGCCGTTTTCTGGGCCTGCTGCGCCTGATGCGAAGACTGGGTCTGGCCGGCATTGGCGTTGGCCTGGGTGGCGTTGCCGTCACCCGAGGTATTGGCGCCGTGCGTTCCCGCGTTCGAGGCGCCGGAAGACGCCTGCACCGGGCCCTTGGCGTCGGCGGTGATCTGCGCCGCGGTCTGGGCCTGGGTCGCTTGGCCGGTCTGGGCCTGAACCTGCGCGGCCTGTCCCTGCACCGGGTTCTGGTGGCTCTGGACCATGGCGGCCTGGGCGATCGGGTTCTGGATCTGGGCCTGCTGCGCGTTCTGCGCCTGCTGACCCGACTGCGCCGACTGCTGCTGACTGCCCGCCAGGGCGGACGTCGCGCTCAGGGCCGACAGCGGCCGACCATTGGCCATGGCCGCGTTGTCCTGAACGTTGACGTTCACCGCCAGCTTGGCATCACCACCCACGGCCTCGGCAATCTTGCCGGCCTGGGCCTGCAGAAGCGACTCGGCCTGCTTGGCGCCGTCCCCGTTGGCTTGTCCGTTGGTCTGAAGGTTCGCGATGTTGCGGATGTGCTGCGCCTGCTGGTTGGCGCGGATCAATTCGTGGTTCAGGGCGCGCTGGTTCTGGCCGGCCTGCGGATCGGCCTTGACCGTCTCCACGACGTCGTCACCGACCACCTGGGTGGTCTGCGTCGCCTGCTTGGTTGCATCCTGGCCCTGAGCCTGAGTCGCAAGGGTGGCCAGTACGGCATCGGCCTGACTGCCGGCAAGGGACGCCTGGACCAGCGTTGCGTTCTCGCCCTGGTTCTGGGTCTGCGGCTGGGTGCCGGCCTGATTGCCGTTACCCGCGTCGCCACCCGCGCTGGCATCCTGCGTGCCCGACTGGCTGTCCGTGCTCTGAACCTGGTCATCGCGGTTGGCATTGCCGTCGCGGTTGACCGCATCCTGGCGGCGGCCGTCGGAATTGCCGCGGTCGTTGTCTGCCTGGCTGTTGCGGTCGGTGGCGCCGACGTCAGACTGGCCGTCGCGGCGGTCGTCGCCGTAACCGCGGCCGGCGTCGTCGCTCTGGCTGACCTCGTGGTCATTGCCGAACTGACGCTTGCGCTCCTGATAGCGTGAGGTCTGTTCCGTTTCCGTGCGCTCAACGCCACGGGAGGCGGAACGGTCACGATAAGAGTCCTGACGATTGTCGGAGGGACGGTCCATGCGGGCGACATCGCGTGACGCGACCTGCTGGGTCTTGGACGCGTCCATGATCTTGCCCTGCATGTCCATGACCAGGGCCTGGAACGTGTCGAACAATTGCGAGTGGGTGGCGAAACGCCCTGCTTGGCGTGACGCGCCTACTCCAGCAATACCCGAACTTGTGGCCGTAACTTGATCCATCGTGCTCATTCCTTACGCTTCGTTGGCTATCGATCCAAAAATCGGGCGTTCTGCTCCGCGAAAGTCATGAGCAAGCATCGGGCCAGTTGACGGGAACCTGTCAACTAGTTGAAATATAACAAATAAATTTTACGGAGAGGGTGCGCTGGGTGGGCAATACCGGGTCGACCCGGCAATTTTTGACCGGTAGGGGGAAAGAAATTACCGCGCCGGCGGCCAATCTTGTGCCCGGCGGCAGGCATAAATGATGTCCATGACGCGGCCATCGATCGGGGTCGGGCCGGGACGGCGGTGGGTTTCCCGCATGCCGCTTTTTTCCATGACCTTCAGCATGCCGGTATTACCGGCCAAAGTGCCGGCGGTGACTTGGGCGAGGCCCAGGTCGTCGAACAGATGGGCCATTACGGCCATCCAGGCCTCGGCCCCCAGGCCGGTGCCCCAGGCCGCACGGTCGCCGATCAGGATGCGGATATCGCCGGTCGCGGTTTGGGGATCGACTTCCGTCGAAATATTGCCGATATGGCAAAGCCCGCGCGTCTTGTCGCGGATCGCCCACAGACCATGGGGCGTGCCCGTGAAGCTTGCGATGAAGTCACGGCAGCTTTCCAGGGTATGGGTCATGTGGCGTTGTTCGGAAAACCGCACGACATCGGGATCGTTCAGCCAACCCACATAAGTATCGGTCAACAGGTCGTCCGGAAACGGTTGCAGCACCAGCCGTGAAGTCTCCAGAACCGGGGGCATATAAGGCAGCGTTCCGTCCGGGGCCGGGATTTCGCCCCGTGCCATGGCGACCAGGGCGCGGGCGATGCGCCCGGCGGCGGCGAAGCGCGGGGGGGCGGCGGCCCGTGTCGCCATGAAACCCGCCGGATCGGTCAGGGCATGGGCCAAGGCACCGCACAGGGCGGTGCGCGTGAAGACATGAGGAACCGGGCCGTTTTCCCCGCCGCTCAGCCATTGAACTTCACTGTTTCTGGGCAGAACGGACAGCACGGCACGTCCCATGACGGCGGCTTCGGCCAGTAGCGCCGTCGACAGACCGACCACAAGGTCGGCGGCGAACACCGCCGCATGGGCGCTACCGCCCGCGCTGATCGTCGCGATCTCGGGCGCATAAGCGGCATACAGGTCGGCTGGTGTCTTGGGATGAAGGCGGAGCGCCACATGGGCGTCGGGTGCCACGCGGGCGGCGGCGTCCAGGAGTTCCTCCAGGACGATTTCGGTGCGACCGTCGGTGCCGCCCCGGCCATGCAGGGTATAGTCGGGACCACGCCGGAACTGCGTGGGGTCGAGCCCGTCGGACAGTTCGGCGAGGAACACAATCAAAGGACCGTCGTCAGGTAAATCAGGGAATATCTCCCGGCGCAGGGCCGCGCGGCCCTGTAGGGCCAAGGCATCGCCCGTTTCGCGCACCCGGTCGAACGCCGGACTGCCGGTCACGCGGATGCGCCCGGCATCGACGCCCAGCGCCATGAAGGCGGTGCGCACCGTGTCGTCGGCGACCAGCAGCCAGTCCGTCAGATGGGTCAGGGGGGCGTCGCCGCGGCCCCGGAACCGGCGGTCCGCGTTGGCGGGGCCATCGACCAGGCCGACCGTGGGAATGCCCCGCGCCCGTGCTTCGGCGATCAGGGCGAAGGCGGGTGTGTCGGGGTCTTCGGCGGTGCCGACGACCAAGGCGGCAACGTCGTCGCGCGTGGCAGCCAGGGACAAATTCGGGGACCAGGCGTCCGGGGTTTCATCGCGCGCCGTGAGGTAGGCCAGCGCGGTTCCGCCCGCCACAAGGTGCGGTCGCACCCCCCGGTCTTCAAGCGCGGCAGAGAGGCCCAGGACCATATTGGCCGCCCCCGGGTCTTCGACATAAATCAGGATCGCGGGATTGGCCACGGGGTCAGTCCAGGGAAAGGCGGGAGCCGCCCTCCGCCGCGGAGCGCAGAACAAGCCCGAGAATCCGCTCGTTCACAAGGGCGGAGGCTAACGGCGACCACGGGGCAGCGCGTCCGTCGGCGACACCGGCGAGATTGTCGTACATGCGGTAGAAGGCATCGGAAACGGTGGTTTCCAGGGTTTCGCCCGCGTCGGAGGTGATTTCCATTTCACCGCTCAGGCCCCGGTTCTCGGCCACAGGAAATATCTGAGTGACAAGGCCTTCCTGAAGGATGGACAGGCGCCCCGTCTCGCCCCAGATGTCCAGGCCGACCTCACGGTACTGGGAAAAGTCGAGGGGATGGACTGTGGCAACCGGGCCGCCGATGAAAGTCAGGGCAAAGGCGACATGGCGGTCGCTGGCAAGGGGCGCGCCATGGGCCAGCCGGGCCGGTCCAAGGGCCTGCACGGCGGCAACTTCGCCTAACAACATGCGCAGGAAATCGACAAGATGGCCGCCGTTGTTGGCGATGCCGTTGCCGTAAAGCCCCAGGACCGCCTGAACTCCGCCGACCCGCGCGGTGAGGCCGCGCGCCGCCAGGTCCTGGAACAGGCGGTCGGCCCGTCGCCAGTAATTGACCAGGACGGGAATGCCCCGCTCGGCACAGATCGCCGTCAGGCGGGCACTGTCGGCGCCGTCGTCGCCGGGACGGGTCAGTGGTTTTTCCACCAGCACGGCCTTGAGGTCCGGCATGGCCTCGATCATATCGGCGCGATTTCCAGGAGGGGCCGCCAGGACGGCGATTTCCGGGCGGACCGCGTCAACGACGGCGGGCAGGTCCGTGCCGGCATGGGGCACGTGCCAGGTTGTTCGCGCATCGTCGAGGGCGGCAGCGTTCGGATCAACCACCCCTTGCCAATCGAACGCCGGATGGTCGGCCAAGACCGACGCGTGGGAGGCGTATTTGAAATGCGCCGCCATGCGCGGATCGTTGGACAGGCCCGCTGCGACCTGGCCGAACCCGACGACGATGGTACGCAGCGCCGTCATCGGACCGCCTTTTCCCGGCAATGGGCGTTGATCGCGGCGAGTTCCGGCTCGGCCGCCAGAAGATCAAGAATGTCGCGCACGCCGAAGCCGTCGCCGAACCGGGGTTCCAGACGGGCATAGACGGCGCGGATCAGGTCCAGGTCTTCGGCGTAATCGAGTTGCAGGCGGACCTCGGGCGCGGTTTCCTCGGCGGGCGCGGCAAGATGGTGAATGCGGTAGGTCTCGGGGTGTTCATAGAAATAGAGCGAGACATGTTCGCGCACGGCGGCGTCGGTCTGCGTTTGCGCAATCTTTTCAAGGGCGTGGAAACGGAACACCTGGGCGTCGATGCCTTGGGGCCAAGTCAGCTTGGCGGTGTTGGAGACAACGTCCACGTCGCCTTTGAGAAAGCGGGTCACGGCGGTGTCGATCACGCGGGGGTCGAGCAGCGGCGTGTCGCCGCAGATCTCGACGATGATTTCCGATCCCATCATGCGCTGCGCCTCGACCACCCGGTCGAGCACGTCGTCCTCGGACCCGCGGTAGCAGGGCAAATGCCGCGCTTCCGCCCAATCGGCCAGGGTATCGTCGGCGGGGTTCGTGGTGGTTGCCAGAACGATGGCGTCGATGCATTCGGCCCGGGTCAGGCGCCGCACCAGGCGTTCCAGGGCGGGGGCCCCGGCCACGTCCATCAGCACCTTGCCCGGCAGGCGCGACGCCGACATGCGGGCCTCGATGCTGGCGACGACGCGCGGTCGCAGGTGCGGGGCGGCCCGGTCGGTCATGGCCTTAGGCCCCGGTTTCCAACGAGGTTCCCACGGCATTCAGGTCGGCGCGATGGGCATGGACCTTGCGGATCGCGGCAACCATCCTGTCGGCCAGGGCGTCGTCCACGTCGTAGGCACAGGGTTCGAACAGGATCGCTTCTTGTTCGTGCAGGCGTTCCGTCACCGGGCATTGGCCGTCCGCATAACTGCGGTCCGTCAGGGTGAAGGGCCAGCCTTCGCGGCCGATGGCGGTGCGCTGTTTGAACAGGGGCAGGCGGTACAAGGGCGGCAGGTAGGCGGGGAAATTGGGGAAGCCCTCGGCGCTCAGCGCCTTGCAGAACAGCTCGCGGCTGACCCCGACCTGGGCCTCGTCATACCGAACCAACCAGACGTAATAGTTATGGCGGCAGCCGTCGCGCACGGCGGGCACGGTCCAACCCGCCAGATCGCGGGTGCCGTCGGAAAGCTTCTGAGCCAGGCGTTCGCGGATCGACACGTGACGGTCGATATCCGCCAACTGGACCAGTCCGACGGCGGCGGACAGCTCGGTCATGCGGAAATTGAATCCGACCATGTTGATCAGGTCGGTGACGCCTTCGTGTAGGGCGGCGTTTTCGGCGTGGTTCCGGATCAGCTGCAGGCGTGTGGCCAGACCGTCGTCGTCGGTCACGCAGACGCCGCCCTCGCCGGTGTGGATGTGCTTATGAAAATTCAGGCTGGCGATGCCGATGTGGCCGACCGTACCCGTGGGGCGGCCATTCTCCATGCCGAGCGGCGCTTGGGCGTTGTCCTCGATCAGGTAAATGCCTTTGGCATCGGCAAGGTTGCGCAATTCCTTAAGCCGCGCCGGATGGCCGAACAGGTTGACGGCGACGATGGCGCGGGTTTTCGGGGTGATCTGCGCCGCGACCTTTTCCGGGTCAATGCAGAAGGTTTCGTCCTCGATATCGGCGAACACCGGAATGCCGCCGTAGATCAACGGCGAGACCACGGTCGCCGACATGGTCCAGGGTGGCACGATGACCTCGTCGCCCGGGCTCAGGCCAATCGCCCCCATGGCCGCAAACAGGCCAGAGGTGTTGGAATTGACGCTAATGGCATGCTTGGCGCCGAAGCGGGCGGCCCAGGCGGCTTCGAATTCGCGGACCTTGGGCCCGCCCAGAAATTCCGGCCCCGGCGATCCGAAAAATCCGGACAGGCAGCCCGAGGCGACGACCTCGCGCACGGCGTCCTGTTCCGCCGTTCCCATGGACGGGTAGGGCGGCAGATCGCCTTCAATCATCGGTGTGCCGCCAAGGAGCGCCAGTTCGCTCATGTCAGGGTCCCTTCGCCGGAAGCTTTCATACCATGTTCTTTTGCCAGATCGTGTTCTCGCGCAAGTCTGGCGATGTCCTCAAGCCCCGCGTCCCGCGACGGCAGATGCCGGGCGATCCACTCCGCGCGGGTGAAATCAGTCGGCGTATCGACTGCAAGATGCAGGTCCGCGTGACCTTTTTCCGTATAATCGGTGCCGCTTGCCGGAACGTTAACGATGCGGAAGGCGTCCGGGGTCTCATAGGCATAGAGCGTCACATGTTCACGGTAGCGATCTTCCGGCACCTCGGCATTCAGGCGTTCGAGCGTAGCCAGCGGCACAGCTTCAGCGCTGATCCCGGGAGGGAAGGTTCGGGGAAAGACGTTGGTCGTCAGGTCCGGGCGTTCCCGTTCATGAACCTGGATGACCGCGGTGATTACGGACGGGTCGATGAAGGGGCTGTCGCCGGAAACGCGGACCAGGGTGTCCAGGCCGAACGACCGGGCGGCAGCCAGCGCCCGGCCCAGGACGTCGTTCGTGTCACCCCGAAAGACAGACAGGTTTTCCGCCGCCGCGAAATCGGCGATGGGATCGTCCAAGGCGCGGTCGGTGGTTGCCAGTGTCACCGGTGCGCCCGTTGCTCGGCAGCGGCGGATCGTCCAGTCCAGCATGGGAACCCCCGCCAGTGGCATCAGCACCTTGCCCGGTAAGCGGGAGGAATCGAGCCGTGCGAAGATGACGATGCCCGTTGTCATGGCGTTATCTCGGGATGAATCCAATGCAGCGTTACCTGACGGGATTCAAGGGCGAATCCCGCGCGTTCATAGAGTTTGACCGAGGCGACGTTGTCTTCCTGTGTGCCGACGCGGATGCCGTCGATGGTATCGCTGAAATGGGCGAAGGCGGCTTCGATCATCTGGCCGGCCAAGCCCCGGCGGCGGAAATCGGCGGCGACGGCGATCAGATCGATGACGGCGGTACGGCCGGTCTTCAGGCACAAGTTGAACCCGGCGATCCGACCGTCGATGCGCGCGACCAGAGATGCCGCGGCGCGGCCCTCCATGTCGTTACGCACCCAGGCGGCGCGGATGGCGTCGGCCACGGCATGAGGTACGCGGGCATCCCGATGCAGTCGATCGTAGGTGAAGGCTGACAGGGCCAAGTCGATGCAGGTATCGGTTTCATTCATCCGCGCAAGGCCGGTATCCACCGTCAGGTTTCGCGCGGGCCGGGCCGGTTGGAAAAAGGTGACCAAGGTTTCGACGGCCTGAAAGCCGGTTGATTGAAGCAATTCGGCCAAGTCGGTGCGGTCAGCAGGGATGCGGCAGGACACCAGCCATGTGCCGTTTGTACGCCAGGAAGATTCCAGGTCGGTCAGGTCATGGGCAATATGAGGCCCGGCATCGGCGGGAAGATTGAGCTTGGCCACGGGCACGCCCGCGACTCCGGACTCAAATGTCTGTTCCCGGCAATCGAGGGCTGCGGTCGGTGCGGCCCCGGCGGCGGTCATGGGTTAGGTCCGTCTTCCATGTAGAAGCCCCGGGTTTCCTTATCCCAGCGTTCGAAAAAGCCGAGCACGACCGTGGCATTGTCGCCTTCCCAGGAAAGCGTCGCCGTGCGGTCGGTCTTTTCGCCGACCATGACCAGATAGTCGGAATCAATGAAGCGGTTGACGTGCGTCTTACGGAAGCCGGCCTGGGCCATATAGCCGGCCAGGGTGCGCGCCGAGAAATGGTAAGGATGCACATCGGCGTTGGGGCCGATGTAGTACTGCAGCGGCTTCTTGAACGGCACCAGGATGCGCGAACCCGTGGCTACGGCGACATGGCCGCCGGGCTTGCACAGGCGCCAGGCTGCATCCATCACGTCACGCGCCGAATGGCAGTTTTCCAGGGTCCAAATGATGGTGACGACGTCGAAGCCGCCTTCACGTTCGCCTGCCTGCTCGACATACTCCTCGGCAATGCCGACGAAATTCGCGATCCCGCGCTCGTCCAGCATACGGCAGTTTGCGACGGACGGTTCGACGGCGAAGACTTCAGTGGCGCCATAGTCGGGCCCCTGAATCATTTCTAGAAAGTCGCCTTCACCGGCACCCAGGTCACACACGCTTTTGCCGCGAAACGATACGGCTTCGTCGATGAAATCCATGGCGAAGGTCTGGCGCGCGTGCACGGCCGGCATGCGGGCGGTGTATGTGGTGTCGGAAAGGCGCGTGGTCTGGTCGGCGCGATACATTTCATCGGCCCAGGCTGCCTTGACCTGTTCCGGCGTCTTGCGGTGCGCGACCTGGACCATGCCACAGGCGGTGCACACATGCAGCGGTCGACCGGCCATGTAGGTCGGCGCGCAGGCAACTTCGCTGAGGTCTTCATTGCCGCACAAATCACAGGGATAGTCGCGCATTTTCGAAATCTCCGTTCGTGGTCTCGGCCCGGACCTTATTCCACCGGTGCCTTCAGGACCCATTCATTGCCGCGCCGTTCCCAGATTTTCGGATCGCGGTGCTTGTCGATGGTGTCGTGAAATTCCGCCTCTGTCAGGGATAGATATTCCAGGTGTTCATCGTGGTAGGTCGCGGGGAATTCAGCGTCGTACTTGCGCGCCAGTTCCAGGCCTTCGTCGCGGGTCATCTGGTCGTTCTGGATCATGCGGCAGGCGTCGCGCACGGAGCGGCCGAAGCCGAACTTGATGAACTGCATGTGGTAGTAGAGGTTGTCGATCTTGTCATCGAGGCTGTCGAAATTGGTGAACGTGCCGTCCGTGCGGCCGTTCTCCGCCAAGCGGAAATCGATCTTGTCCTTGATGTAGTCGTAATTTTCTTTCATCGACCAGCGGAAGAAATAAGCGAAATAGAGCGCCTTCACGCCGACTTCCTCGACCCGGCCCAAATCGGGGTAGAGGTAAGGTGCGAGCTCTTTCTCGTCGACCACGTCATCCATCCAGTTATAGGGATCGTCGCCGATCTGGTGCTCCAGGACCTCGGCGAAATCACGGACCTTACGGTGCTCTTCGGACAGAACGCGCCCGCCATATTCGCTTTCGCCGTGTTCTGCATAGAAAATCAGGGGCACGTTGTAGTTCACGGCCACCTGGACCGGCACGGAATTGACGCCCGCGTTCCAATGGATCTTGGGGTCGCCTCGTTCGACAAAGAAACGCCGGGACAGGTGACGGGAAATCTTCTGGTTGGCTCGGACCATCAGATGATCAAACCCGGCCTTCAGCATTTCCTCGCGGTTATGGTTGGCGATCTCGCTGGGCATCAACGGAGAAAAAGTGACCAGCAAGGGGTTCAATCCGAACTCGAACTTCAGCTTCCAGGCGATGGCACTGGAATCCTTGCCGCCGGACCACGGCACGATGCAATCATATGGACCGTCTGCAGGGCGAAAGCGTTCGACGTAGTCGAGAAATTCCGCGCGCCGCGCGTCCCAATCGATTGCTGCTTTAGCGGCTGCCGTATGGCAGGCGTTGCACACGCCGTCCGCGTCGAAAACGACGCGCGGCCGGGTGTCAGGCATCAGGCAGGTTTTGCAGTATTTGACCATATTTACCCCGTGTTCCCGGGCCTTCCCGAATGTCCCGGAGCCGGTCGCGGCCCGGCGCCTATAGCCTGACCGGAATACCTTTCTTTTCCATGAACTTCTTGGCGCTGGCGATCGAGGTTTCCGTGAAGTGATAGATGTTCTGCGTGCAGACGGCACTGAGCCCGCCTTGTTCGACGCCTTCGACGAAATGCTTCCAATTGCCGGCCCCAGCCATACCCAGAACGGGCACGGTGACCGCCTCGGTGACCTGCCGGCAGAGGGCAAGGTCGTAGCCCTGGAGCGAGCCGTCCCGTTCCACGGATGTGATCATGATCTCGCCCGCCCCCAGCTTTTCGCCCTCCAGCGCCCAATCTCCGGGCGCTTTCCCCGTGGGCTGGCCGGCGAAGTGGGAAAACACCTCGTAGCCGCTGTCCAAGATTTCGGACTTGCGTGCGTCAACAGACAAGACGGCGCATTGGCTGCCATAGGCTTCTGCAATTTCGGTGATCAGCTTGGGGCGCTCGACGGCGCCGGAATTGACCACGACCTTATCGCCCCCCACAGCCATCATCTGCCGCGCATCGTCCAGGGTGCGAATGCCGCCGCCGACGGCCAACGGCACGAAGCATTCCTTGGCGAACTGAGTGACCACGTCATAGAACGCGCGCTTGTCCGCATTGGGGTCGCGGGTAATGTCCAGAATGACGATTTCGTCCACGGACCAGGAATCCACGAAATTATGGGTGTAGCGGTAATCCGGTTCGAACAGCTTGGTGCGGAACAGGGTTCCATCGTTAAAGGTCAGGACCGTGATCAGGCGGTTGCGCAGCATCACGCCTTCTCCAGGAAATTGCCCAGCAGCGTCAGGCCCGCCTGCTGACTTTTTTCCGGGTGGAACTGGGTGCCGAACACATTGCCTTTCTGGACCGCCGCGGTGAACGCGCCCCCGTAATCGCAGGTGCCGACCTGGGATCCGTCGGGCGGCGTTTCCATGTGGAAGGTATGGACGAAGTAGAACAGCGATTGATCGGCGATGCCGTCGAACAGGATGCAGTCGGGTTTGGTCTGGGTCAGGTCGTTCCAGCCCACGTGAGGGACCCGCAGTGCGTTGTCAGCGGGCTTAAGGCGGGTCACGGGGGCGTCGATCCATCCCAGGCCTGGTGTATGGCCGAATTCTTCGCTGCTGAGCCCCAGAAGTTGAAAGCCGAGGCAGATGCCCAGAATCGGCTTGCGCTGCTTGATGACAAGGTCGCCCAGGATATCGATCAGGCCGCGGTTCGCCAAATTGGCCATGCCGTCGGGAAAGGCACCGACACCGGGCAGGATCAGTTTGTCGGATGCCGCGAGGGTATCCGCGTCCGAGGTGATATGAGGTTCAAATCCCAGTTTGGAGACGGCCCCGGCAACCGATGTCAGGTTGCCGAGGCCGTAATCTACAATCCCGATCATGATTCCGGTCGGTCAAGGCGGGCAGAATGCCCGAAGGGTTTCGGTTCCTGCCCTTAGGACAGATTGGTCCCCATCTTAGCTTGGACCCGTTCCCATTGCTCGACATACCATTCGCAATAGCGGCGATAGCCGGTTTCGAGCGTCCATTTGGCTTCGAAGTTCAGGTGCTCCTTGGCGCGGGCCGTCGACAGGGTGCCACGGATGGGTTTGATCTTGTCGCGCGGGACTTCGCGAAGTTCGGCCGTCGGAACGACATCCTTCACGATGTTGGCCAATTCCAGGATAGTCCGGGCATTACCGTAGGTGATGTTGAAGGTATGGGAGGCCCCGGGCACGATTTCCACGGCCATGGAGCGGATGATGCCATCCACGAGGTCGAGGATATAGGTGAAGTCCAGCCGTCCATCGCCGCCACCTTCGAGCATCAGGGGCTTGCCCATCAGCGCGTTTTCGATGAAAGCCTGGCTGACACGGCGGGAAATACAGCGTTCGCCGTACAGCGCCGACGGACGGATGATCGCCACGTTCAGGCCGTACTGTTCGTTGTAGGTGCGGACCAGGCGTTCACCCATGAACTTGGTGTTGGCATAGATGCCATAGGGCTGCGGGCGGACGTTTTCGTCGACAGTCTGGGTCTTGAAGTCGCCGTAGACGGTCGACGAGGACATGAACACGACCTGGTTCACTTCATCGGGACGCAGCTGCGTGTATTCAAGAACGTTGCGCAGGGTGATGAGTTGCAGGTCGAAGCAGTGCCCCGGCACTTTCTTCGCCTCGACGGCGCTGGAGATGGCGGCCAAGTGCACGATTTTGGTCGGGGAAAAGGTGCGCAAGGAGTTTTCCAGGTCGATCATGGAACGCGCATCCGCGTTCGCAATCTCGACACCGGCGTCGCGCAGCATTTCAAAACGTTGGCGAAGGAAATTGAAATTCAGTTCTCGGCGGAAAGGATCGATATCCATATCCGAGACGTTGGCCAGCAGATTGTTCTGCATCAGGTTGTCGATAAGCAGAACCTTGGCGCCGTATTCTCGCAGGCTGAGGGCGAGATTGTGGCCGATGAAGCCCGCGCCACCGACAAGCGCGACCCGCTCACCGGCTAAGGCAGTTTTAATCGCTTTTGGAGTCAGGACTGCAGACATAATAGTCTCCTCTTTCTGAGCCGTTACCGCCGTTTCTTGGCGGAATAAGCGAAGCCCGGTACGTCAGGATTCACCTGACACTGGTTCGAGCGTTCACTTTCAGGCTCTAAAGATAGCACGATATGTGCCAATTCTTAAAGCCAGATTAATGCTGCGCCGGGGGCGAGCCAAAGTCTGTGACCCCCGTCACGCAAGGCTTTCCAGCGATTCGCGGGGGGCGTTGGTCTAAGCCCGGAAATTGTTGACAAATTTCCCCCCGGCTTGATTCTCAGACGGGTAAATAATGGCGCGGCGAGATGTCGTTCCGAGGAAATGTTATGCAAATCACCGACTTTCCCGAGATGCCCGCGATGATGCAGCAGGCGATCATGCGTGCCGTCACGGCGCAGCACGACGGACAATTGTTCGATGCCGACAGGCTGTATGCGCAGATGGTCCGCCGCAAGCCCCTGCATCCCTTGATCGCCAATACGGCCGGCGGGTTCCATTTGCTCAAGGGTGATTTCCCTGGGGCTTGGGCGCTGTTTGAGCAACGCCTTGGGCTGCCGTATTACACGCATCGACCGTTTGCCAAATTGCCCCAACCGATGTGGACCGGGGACGATGCGCCCAATGCGCGCTTGCTGATTTTCAGCGACATGGGCTTGGGGGATACAATCCTTCTGGCCCGCTTCCTGCCTTGGGTCCGGGAGCGGGTGAAGGCCATTGCCCTGCAGGTCAACCCGGGCACCGCCGGGTTCTGGCGCAGGCATCTGCCGGATGTCGAGATCAACGAACGGGATGACCCGCTGCCTGCCTGCGACCTGAAAATCAACATGTTCTGCTTGCCGCGTCTGTTTCGCGCGGACGCCGCCAATATGCCTGCCCCTGGATATCTTCAGGCATCCGAAAACGAACGCCGGTTTTGGCGCGGTCGGTTGGGGGACGGGCCGGGCTTGAAGGTCGGCGTGACTTGGCAGGGGAACCCGGATCATGTGCGCGACTTTGAACGCTCAATCCCATTTGACGCGCTGTCCCCGCTGCTGACCGACCCGGCCTTGGCGGATGCAGGTATTCGGTTCTATTCGGTCCAGTTGTATCACGGCAGCGCCGACGCCGCTGATCTGGCGGCGTCTGGGGGGATTGTCGATCTGAGCAGCGACATGATGACGCGTGATCCATTGGAAGCGTCCGCCGCATTGATCGACGAATTCGACCTGACAATCTCCGTCGACAGTGCCCTGGCCAATCTGGTGGCGGCCATGGACCGCCCGGTCTGGGTGCCGACATACAAGGTGCCGGATTGGCGATGGTGTCTTTTCCCAGATCTTGCCCTGGATCAGCCAGAGCCGGGGCCGTGGTATCGCAGCCATCGGGTTTACGCCTGTCGTGAACGCGGGGTCTGGGGCGATGTCGTGCAGTCGATGACGCGGGACCTTCGGACCATGGCCGGGGAGAGCTAATCGGTATCGATTGCGAACGTCGGAACGGCTGCCCCTTGCCGGGGGACGCAGGCGCTGGCACTAATGATCATGGTTGCCGACGGTCGAGGCGATTGACCATTCGAATGTGAACTTGTGGACAAGGCATCATCGCAGTGAAATCCCTGTATCTGCATATTGGATTGCCGCGTTGTGCATCAACGGCGATTGAAACCGAGTTTGTCTTCCCCGGGCGCATTCCCTACGAAGCGCTTCGCCGCAGCGGAGTGAAACCGCTTATTCGTCTGTACAAGGAGTTTCGGCGTGCCTTGGCGACGCCGCGTTGGAATGATGTCTTCGGCAAGCGTCTCCGGGACTATCATCTCGAACCGCTTCTGACACCGGGCGCGGACGAAGAGACGCGTGGGTATTTCGTTACCGATGAGGGACTGACCCATATTAGCGATTTGCCGGGCGACCCGAGCATATTTGCCGACCGTGCGCGGTTCTGCGGCAAACTGTTCGAAGGGTTCAAGCCATTGGTTCTGATGATGGTGCGCAATCAGGTCAGCTACGTGGAGTCCTATTATGGGCTGCATGTGCAAAAGGGTGGGACCAAGAGTTTCGACGATTATTATGCGGACTTTCCCTTGGACCGGTTTGACTGGCTGCCCGTCGCCGATGCCTATGCCCAGGTGTTTGGAGAGGAAAACGTGAAGGTCTTTCCGTTGGAACGAAAACTCTATGGCGGGCCAGGGCTGCCGTATGACGATTTCATTCACGCGCTGTCCGCAACCATGGGTGTCGAGGAGAACATCAATGGAGATGACCTCGCGATGTTTAACCCCAGCTTGGACGGGCGGTTGTTGCCGGCACAGGTGGAGATAAACCGGGCCTTCGGGGCGGAAATTGCAAAAGGTGTGTTGGATATCCTGATTGCCCACGTGCCCAAGGAGCGGGGGGCAACGCTCAACCTGTTGACCGTGGAACAAGGACAAGCCATCCGAGAGAAATTCGCCGACAGCAACAAAGAACTGTTTCGGCGCTTCATGCCGGACGTTGCGATGGACGGCTATTTACCGAAATGATGTCATATGACCGGTTGAATCGGGTGGATTAAAGGGTCGCGCCGGCGCCCCAATCGGGCGGTGCCAGTTTGAATTCCTTCACCCAATGAGGCATGCGATCAACCTGCCAACGTGGGTCGTATCCGGCGAACGGGTCCGAAGCGATGTTGAGGGAATGCGCTTCGCGGAACATATTTTGGACATTGCGGCCCAGAAATTTATCCCAAGGCAGCGGACTTGGCAGGATGACGGCGATCAGCGCATCGCGCGCGCCGTTGACGGGCTGCACACCACGGTGAAGCACCCGCGTCGGCGTGAACACGAGAGCGTCTCCGGCCTTGGCCTCGACGTGGTAGGGGGCGAAGGGGCGGCCGGCTTCGGAGAATTCCGCGCTTAGGTCCGATTTCCGACCTTCAACAGGTGGGAAATCGTACCCGGCTTGGGCGATCGCGATGGTGTCTTCAAGTGGGATCACTTCCGTGCTGCCCCGCTCTCCGGAGACATCGGTCAGATAGAGGATGACGTGAATCTGATGGGGGACCTCACCGTCGCGGTGCCATTGATAGCTGATGGTCTGCTGTTCCGAGGGGAACAGGCGGCCGCCGGTCACGGATCGAATCAGGAAGTTACTGCCCAGGAATCCTTGAATCGTGGAGGCCACTGCGCCGGAAAAGGCTTTGTGCAGAATCTCTGCCGCGCGGCCTTTGTCCTGATCACGCCAAGCGATGTTGAAGCCCGGGTCCTGCGACGTGGGGGTGAAGCCGCGCGCGGGGCCATCGGCATGAGCGTCGATCATAGCGCGCAGTTCGGCGATATCCTGGGTATCAATTAGGTTTCGTTCAAGGGAGAATCCCTTGGTGACCAGGGGGTTCTCGGCATCTGGCGGATTGCCGCCCGCAACCTGCATGGCCTGCTGGCAGCACATGAGAAACAGTGCATGCTGGGCAAACGGTCCCATGCGTTCGACGGCGGCCCGGGTATCGGGTGCAAGCTCAATCCAGTTGTTGTTCAGCGAGAATTGCATCGCGGTCACCATATGCCGGAAAAGATTGTACCCGACACAATGCTACCAGATATTGAAATTTAGGTTAACTGCGTGTCCTTTCCGGATCCACGGAGATTATATCGCCGTCACGACTTCAGGCATACAATCGGCGATATCTTCCATGTCCTTGACACCTAGGTGCGGGCCGCAGGGCAGGGCGATGGCGTTGTCGGCGATCGCCGTCGCCCCCGGGAAGCCGTTCGCGTCGTAACCGAATTTGTCCCGGTAGTAGCGCAGGCGTCCGATGGGGTGCGGGTAATAAATCGAAGTGCCGACCCCTCGTTCATTCAATGCCAGCGCAATATCATTACGCTTGGCCGCCAGGTCGCCTTCCAGAAGCATGGTGACACAGTAGAAGCTGGATTTCAGGCGGTCCTCGCCGCTGTCCAGCACGCGCACGCCGTCGATGGCGTTCAGGCCCGATTGCAGGGCACGGAAATTGGCCTCGCGGATGCGCATGATGTCGGGCAGGCGGGTCAACTGCACGCGGCCGAGGGCCGCCTGCATTTCCGACATGCGGTAGTTCATGCCCAGGCCCTTGACGTCGTACAGCCCCGGCACCTTGGGCCCGGGGCCCGAGCGATCATAATTGAAGGCGCGGAATTCGCCGATGCGCTTCACCGTTTCCGGGTCTTTGGAGACAAGCATGCCGCCTTCGCCGCAGGTGATGTGCTTGACCGGATAGAAGGAATAACAACCCGTATGCCCGAACAGGCCGACATGGGTGCCATCGATCCGCGCCTCAACCGCCAGCGCGCAATCCTCCACCACTTTCAGGCCGTGTTTTTCCGCCAGCGCCATGACCTTCACCATGTCGATGGGGATGCCCACGTAATGAACGATGCCGATGGCCTTGGTCTTGGCCGTGACCTTCGCCGCCATGTCGTCCAGGTCCATGTTGCCGGAGGTCAGTTCGCTGTCCACGAACACGGGCGTGGCGCCGGTCAGCGCCACCGCATGGGCCGTCGCGACATGAGTCATGGCCGGCAACAGGACCTCGTCCCCCGGGCCGACGCCCAGGTCCATCCACGACAGATGCAGGGATGCCATGCAGCTTGATGTCGAAACCGCATGACCGCCGCCCATCATCTTGGCGAAGCCCTCTTCGAAGGCGTGGCAGTTGGGGCCGTGGGTCAGGATATGCCCGGACAGCACCTCCATCACCGCGTCGCGCTCTAGGTCTTCGATCCAGGGTCTGCCGAAGGGAATGTCCAGCTTGGTCATGGTTACTGTCCTAATGGGGGTAGGGCCTGATGGTCTGGGGCGATCCGTCGCGGTGTGCCGCGTCGGCGGCGGCGATGACGCGGATCAAATCGAATTCCCGTTCCGCCGCCGGGGCCGGGTCGGCGCCCGTCTGGATGGCTTGGATGAAATCGGGGATCAACACGCCCTTGCCGTCGGGCAGGGGGGCAAGGTCGAGTTTTTCCGCCCGCGCGCCGTCCGTGCGGCTGCGAAACAGGCGCGGGCCCTGATCGTCGTAGATGAAGGTCGCCTTGGTTCCGAACAGGCGGATCACGTGATGGTGCGGATGGACGCAGCCGAAATTGGCGGTAATCCGGCCGACGGCGCCGGACGCGAAGGTGAAGGTGGCGGCCATGAAGTCGTCGTATTGGAATCCGGTGCCCTGGGTCGCGATCTTTGATCCAAGCGTGGAGACGGCCGCCGGTGTTTCGCCCATCAGCCACAGCATCAGGTCGATGATATGCACGCCGCCGCCTTCCATCACGGAATAATCGGGCACGTCCTTGCGCCAACCCTCTGTGATCTTTTCCAGACGGCCATAAAGATAGTCGCCGTCAAAGGCGTAAATCTCGCCGAACTCACCGGCGGCGATGGCGTTCTTCAGCCAACCGTAGACGGGGGCACCGCGCAGCACCAGGTTCGAGCGCAGATGCGGCCTGCCGGCCTTGTCCCAGCGGGCGGCGATTTCATCAACTTCCGCCGCTGTCCGGCACAATGGCTTTTCAACGAAGACATGCTTGCCGGCGCCGAACGCCCGGCAGACCTCGTCGAAATGCAGGTGGTCGAAAGTGGCGATGGAGACGGCATCGACGTTCGGATCAGCCAAGATCTGCTCGTAACTTTCCGCCACGCGGCCCTGCCCCAGATCGCGGGCGATCCGGTCCGACTTGGCAGTGTCCAGATCATACAGCCAAGTGACCTGCGCATCGGGTGCTGCGGCGAAGGCCCGCGCGTGCTGCTCGCCCACACCCAATCCGATCACGGCGACATTCAAGGTCATCCGTCGTTCCCCGTGGCGATGCGGTGCGTCGGATCAAACAGTTCCGGCCGGCTCTCGGCGAGCGATTCCAGTTCGGCGACGCCGAAATCAGGGGTATCGGGGTAGAGAATGTCGAAGATTTCCGAAATCCGACGATAGTCGTGTTGCGTGTCCAACAGGCACTTCAGGTGATTTCTGTTCGGCGTGCGGCGAATTTCCAGCATGGGGAAACGTTCAGGCCGGCGGGTGAAGAAGGGCAGCATGTTTTCGCGTTCGTACATGTCGTCGGATTCGTCTGACAGCGCACGCAGGGCGTCGACCCGCAGAACGTGGGTTTCGACGCCTTCAGGATAGCCGGAATCGTTCGGGTAGTGGGCCCAGGCGACATCCGTGTTCAAGACAGCCTGCAGCAATCCTGCCGCCAGATCGGGATCGGTCACCGGACAGTCGCCCCACATGCGGACAATCACGTCGGCGCCGGTAAGGTCTGCCGCCATCAAAAACCGTGTCACCAGATCGTCGTCCGGGCCGCGCACGACCCGGATCTCGGGGTAGTCCGCGACGGCGTTTTCAAGCGGATCATTGGCCTCGCCCGTGGGGATCGCGAGAACCAGATTATCGACGCCGCGAATACGCTTCGCCCGGTCGAATAAATGGTGCATCACGGGCCGGCCAGCCAACGGCAACAGCGCCTTTTGTGCCAAGCGGATCGAAGTCAGGCGGGCCTGGATGACACCGGTGACCCTGGTCATGGCTGAGGCCCTGTCAATGATGAGGATAAGAAACTCATTGGCTTTCAAGGAGTTGTTGATCAAGGAAAATACGCGCGGAAATAAAGCTGAACAAGAATTTTGAAAAGCTGTTGGAGGTCATATCCTGGTTCAGGAACCCTTCGAACTTGCTCCGGTCGATCAGGTCGAAGATCGGCCCGGGGGCAAGCAGGCGGTCGCGGGTATCCGGGTCATTGCGGTCGACGAGCGAGTTGATCGAGGCATTGAATCCGCGCTTGCGCTTGTCCAACCGCACTTGATCCGGCACCAATCCCTGGCCGGACTGGCGCAGGAGGAGCTTGGCGAAGCCGTCGCCGATCAGGTATTCGGACGGCACGCTGTATAGGAATTCTGCCAAGTTGCGGTCCAGGAAGGGAGAACGGTTCTCCACCGACCAGCGCATGGAGTTGCAGTCGTCTTCGTGAAGGATGACGGGGATCGATTCCGCGAACAACTCGTTCATCATGCGGTTGCGCAGAAGCTCCCGGGTGAATTCCGTTTCCTCGAAATCCTCATGGAAGGGCGTGGCCAGCAGGCTTTCAAAGAAATCCTGGTCGAGCGTGATATGCCCACGCTGGCCCGGATCACGGACGAAGGTCATGGGGTCCTGCAATAGCGGGTTCTGCACATGGGCCCCGAAGCCTCCCTTCCAATCGGTCAGCAGGGTTTCGAAATCGACCGTGGAATCGATTTGCGAGCGCCGCCACATCTGCGCCAGCCACATGGAATAATGATCGTAATAGCCGGTGTAGATCTCGTCGGCCCCGGTGCCGGAGACGGCGACCTTATAGCCGGCGTCGTGGATCGCTTCCGACAGGAATGAATGGACGTAATAGCTGATGGTCGCCACGGGCGCGTCGTGATAGGCGACGATGTCTTCCATGCGCGCGAAGAAGCCCTCGGTCGACGTGCGCGTCACGTGATGGTCACAGCCGAGGGCCTCGACCATGGCGGTGATGTTGTCGCTTTCGTCGTAGCGTTCATCGGCATCGATGATCGAAAAACAATGGATGTCCGCCCCCAGCTTTTTCGCGGCGATGGCCGCGAGCGTCGCGGAATCGACGCCGCCCGACAGGCAGAACGCCACCGGCACGTCGGCCCGCAGCCGCAGCTCGACCGAGCGGAACAGACGTTCGCGGGCTTCTTCCAGGGCGACCGCCGCCGACATGGGCCGAGGGATATGTTTGAGTTGCCAGTAGAACTCCGGTCGCGACAGGACGGGAGAGGAGAGCGTCAGATAGGTCGAGGGCGGCAATTCGAACACGCCGTCGAAGAAGGTGTCGCCGGATTTATAGAGCGATTTATAGCCGAGCGTCAGATAACGCAGGACCTGGGTCTGGTTGACCGGCGGGG